>Ga0214543_1003722_pt1 | contig 29443 bp, 12 predicted proteins | sample CNSS2metaG_FD_160094 | JGI IMG/M metagenome (GOLD analysis project Ga0214543, IMG submission 160094) | Root nodule microbial communities from cowpea collected in UCLA plant growth center, Los Angeles, California, USA - CNSS2 | ecosystem: Host-associated > Plants > Roots > Nodule | place: USA... | reverse complement strand
TCCCCAGTTGAAAATTTCGGGTATTACCCATACCCATACCCATACCCAGTCAAAGCGGGGATTCCCCGTCAAAACGGGGACGGGTTCGGGTGATACCCACGGGCACGGGTTTATTTGCCATCTCTATGCAAGACGCAGGCAGACTTGAAAACTCGCGAACCAAACGTTATGTGAGACAAACCAAAGAAATTAACACGCTTCTTTTGTTGTGGGGCAAGCCAATTCAGTCTGTTTTTTGTAGACCAAATGCGAGACTAGCCAAAACGATATGGATCGATTCGCATTGTCATCCCTACCTAAAACTCACCATGATTGAGAAATTATATCATAAAATGACCAAGATCTTTAAACTCGATCATTGATAATTATTTTATTTTTTATTCTCCGGTTTATTCTAACATTGCATAATGTTTTGAAATTTAAATGTTCTTAAATAATAACATGTTTTTCAACAATAATATGACATATAAAAACACCGTATTTTACACATAATGTATGACAATTATCAAAATGTCATAAAGTATGACAATTCTCAAAACGTCGTATTATATTATAAAAGACAACAATTATAAAGAAAAAATATTATATAAAAAATGTTATTATATATTTGAATTTTTGTAATATATAATAACTGTAACACTGTTTCAAGTTAGCATTAGACCAAAATACATATTACCAACAACAATACACAGAGAGTGCACCACCACGGTAAAAACTTCATTTCGTTAATATAAATAAATAGTTTTTATTTATATGTCCTTTCTTTGGATTTTATTATTATATTTAAAACAATTTCCTTCGCTATAATTATGAGTGACAATTACAATACTGGAAAGTCAAAAGAAACTTATTATGTGTTGTTTGCCTGTGGGGAAATAAGGGAGACAATCAAAATTGTTTTTGTGTATTAGTTGGAAGTCGTAATTGACATAAAGAATAATTATAATCATTATTTGATTCAAGCATTATGTTATAAGACCCCAGAAAATTCTTTTCTTTTTAAACTATTTTATTCTTTATAAACCTATATCTCCCCATAAATCGTTTTTTTTTTCTAAAATTTTGAAGCTCTCACCTTTTTAAGAATCAATATTACTAAAATAATTTTTGCGGAGAATGCTATTAAAACCTTCAGTCAAATTCTTCTATTAGTGAGTTCAAAAATTATACCCATTCTTTAAAATCAATATGTTTTTTCTTGCATGCATGCTTATATTATGATCCTGAAAAATTTATCTTCATTGTTGATATGAACTTTGATTTTGTAGATAGTGATTTTTAATGTATGACGTTGTTTAGGTGAGAAAATCATATTTAGATTAACTTTATCAATTAAGGGAAGCTATTTTCATTATTTTATAATCTAATGTTCTATTTTTTGAGTGATATTAGTTGATGGTATGATTGTTTGGATTAAATGTTGCTGGAAAAAATGAGAACTTTTTAAGAGAAGTATTAGTCTAATGCATAATATATGTAGTGGTTATATTTTCCTTGAACTAGAAAAAAGATAAGAATATATGAGAGGAAAAGATTTTTGGGTTTGTACTGTGAAGTTTCCAAGTGGAATGAAACTATAGACGTTATTACATTATGAAATTGATAGGAAAGTAGTGATGGAAGAGGTAGATGAGTATAAACTTTATTAATTTAATGTGATTTTTGTAATTGCATGACTAAGTGATTTCTTTGGTTTTGGTTGCTTGAGTGTCTCTGATGTAGTGAGGTGATTATACTTATGTATTTATTATTATATGAAGGTAAAGTTTAAAGAGAGTACAAACATAGAAAAAATTGAATATAAGAGATGAAGAATTGAATTATTAAGGGATGTAAAGTTTATTAAGGTATCTATTATTGAGAAATTTGTGAATTTATTTTGGTATTGTTTGATTTGGGTTACATAGTTAGAATTTGTGATTTTGATATTTTGTTTGATTAATGAGTTAATTAAGAACATGATACATATTATTATCTGCTCTTGCATTGCAACAAATGTTGAAAAATTATTTTAAATAAAAATTTTTAAAATTTCTATAAATACAATTCAATGTTTAATATATTTTTTGTAAGATACTGTTATGAATTATATTCCTTTTTTCATGACTAATTTTCTATTAATGAAGATCAAAATACACGAAAATGAACTAAGGTGTGTGAATTACTTTAATCAATAATTAGCAATTTGCATGAAAAGTTGATTGTGCTTTAGAGTGTTTCATTTTACTTCTTTTGTCAAATGTGAAGATTTTAGGTGAAAGCCAATGAAACATTCTTCAAATTCTCAAAAAAGTTTTTAACACACTCACTTGAAGTTAAACAATGTCACATGAGTGACCATCTTTATTATTACGAAGGACCAAGGAAAGTGTAACTTCTAACCACATGTACAATTGACGACATGTTATCATGATGTAATAATGCTTACTTTATTAAACTAACACGGAACAAGAATACAACAAAGCTTATGTAGGTATTGTAAAGTTAGGGATGACAAGGCAAGACAGTTCATGGGACCCACCTATAAATTTACACGAAAAAATGTAAGACAGACTGAGTATTTTAGCCCATTGGTCCGCTTAGGCTCACCCCACATAACTCGTAGTGCACGTGGACCGACAATGTGCTAACCCGCATAACTCATATTACTTAAACTTTTAAAATGTGACAGCTCTAGTACAATATGTCATGTATATTTTTTCTAAGTAACTTGTTCATCCCCTTTTTACTCTAGTCCATACATACTAAAGTAACTCGTTCATTCATGTCTAATTCATTTAAAAGTACCTTTTCCATTCACTTTTTTTCTTGTTTTATTTCACTTCAAAGTTATTTTTATTTCCAGTAGACTCGTTCTTAAAAGTTATAAATTATAAAATTATGAATATTACTTATTTTGAGAAATTAACTATATAAATTATTATTTTTATTAATTTAGTTAAATAAAAAATAAGTTCTTAAAATTCTTATGGTAGACTTGCAAACTCACTCACAAACTAGACTTTATGTGAAACGAATAACAAAAAAATTAACGTCCATTTTTTATACGATACGGACCAATTCAACCTGTTCTGAATCACATATGAGTAACGAATCAATTTACACCGTCTTTCCTATGTATAAAACTTATTATAAATAAAAATTAATGTCATAAATCACTAAACTTGATTATCAATTATTATTATTATTATTATTTTTATTCTTTGATTGATTGTAATTGCATAATGTGATGGAATTTAGACGTCATTATAAACATTATAAACTTTTCATAATATCATAAATTATATTTTACTATAATAAACAATAAATAAATTATATTTTAATGGTGTAATAAACAATTTATATCACGATACATTCCTGTTTGATAAGTTATTTAAAAAAATTAAATTAAATTAAATGTATAAGATGTTGAAGACATATATTAATAAAAAGATATTTAAAACAATCTTAAGAAACTAATCAGAAAAATAAGAACTAAATATATTTTTATTTAAAATAAATATTTTAATTTCCACAAAAAATTATACTTCTACTAATCTTTCACTGAATAGTATAAATTCAAATTTAAAAAAAATCACAAATTTACTATAACATGAATAATTTAAATCAAGTTAAAAAAGAGCCCAGTGATTAAACCAAAATCCAAATTACATTTATATCCTAGTTTCTCAGAATATAAAAGAGCGAAAGACCAGCATCGTCATTTGAAGACAATTCAGCGTGCGTTTGAAGCAGAGAGAGATGGAAGGCTGGGACCCGAACACGAAGTCGACTCTGACACAGATCCCTTTACTTGCGACGAAGGCGGGTCCTCGCGACGGCGCGGCATGGACGCAGAGGTTGAAGGAAGAGTACAAGGCTCTCATAACCTACACGCAGATGAACAAGTCCAACGACAACGATTGGTTCCGTATCTCCGCCGCCAATCCCGAAGGCACTCGTTGGACCGGTAAATGCTGGTACGTCTACAACCTCCTCAAGTACGAATTCGACCTCCAATTCGATATCCCCGTCACTTACCCTTCCACCGCCCCCGAACTCGAACTCCCTCAATTGGACGGAAAGACCCAAAAGGTTCCTTCTTTACCCTTTTTTCTTTCCCCCTTCTTCTTTTGCTCCTTAATTTTCTACCTTTCACACCATTTTTTTTTTTGTATTTTAGATGTACAGGGGTGGAAAGATATGCTTGACTGTGCACTTCAAGCCTCTCTGGGCAAAAAATTGGTACGTTTTTCTTCTCAATTAACCATATAAGATAAACTTCAACCTCTTTTTGTGATTGAGATTGTGATATGTTTGCGGGGACTGAACTATATAGTTGCCAATGAAAATTGGTGAAAGGATTTTAGGCTAAACTAGATGTTAGTTTATTAGGGATTGTTATGCTATTTTTTCATATATATACTTGAAGTGTTTTGAATAGAATTGGACAAAGTGTTAACAGTACCTGCTCTCAATGTGGAATGAAGCAACAAGGATTGAGTATTGGGAAAACCTAAGTTTCACATTGAATGAAGTCCCTGAATAGTGTATATTAGTAGGGGAAGCTCTCATCTTATGAATTAGTTTTTGGGGTTTAGTCAGGTCTTACTCAAGTTCTCTGTTAATGTCTGTTATAGATTTGTTATTGCGCCACCTGTCATATTATACATGCACCAAACACAATAGTGTTTAGTGGGAGGGAGTGTATTGAAAAAGACCTGATTTTTGTGTATCATTTTATGTGCACCAAACACAATAGTGTTAAGTGGGAGGGAGTGTATTGAAAAGACCTTATTTTCATGTTGTGTAAAGATAGGGCCTAAGTAATGCATGTAAGTGAGTGGCAATCCTCACATTACGAGCTAACTTTCTGGTTGAATTAGAGTCTAACCCAAATTTCAAGACTAGGAACTATTGTGATTGCAATAGTTAGGATTGTAAGATTCCAACAAGAATCAATTAGGATTCCTGGTCAAATGATATTGTTGATTAATCAATATCTAAAGCTGGATAAGGTAACTAGAAGGTCTCTGTTCTTCTTCATTCACGTCACTGAACATCTGGAGTTGTTTAATGCTAGTGCATATTAAGATAGCTTAATATAACACTTGATGTGGGGCTTAATGTTTCTGTTTCATGACTGGTGTTTCAATAGTGATTTGAGGATTTTTAGTTTTAGGGCTGTTTTGTTATGACTGACCTAAAAGTGATTTAAAGCTGTAAACTCTTTTTTTTGTGGAAAAATAGCCTACTTTTCGGGATCAAGTGTCATTCATTTTTTGATAGGAGGTTTTACCGAGCATGCTCTTAATGTTTTCTGAATTTAAATAACGATGTGTTTCTGTTCTTGGCTTTCCTTACAGCCCCAGATTTGGTATTGCTCATGCACTTTGCTTAGGTCTTGCACCATGGCTTGCAGCTGAGGTTCCCATTCTTGTGGATTCTGGTATGATTAAGCACAAAGATGATGCAACCACATCGACCGAGTCTTAATTATCTTGCTGAAACTGTAAAAGTAGAACTCAGATTTTTTTTTTTTGTTCCCTGATTGGTCAAGGGAAATAAAATGAGCTGTATGACCACAGGATTTTCCTTATGTAACTGCAGATATTGACGTAGTCTGGCAAATCAATATATATTGCATATGCAACATGAGTGATTTTTATCTGAGCTTGATTTTCTGTCGAGTTTTCGGTTGAAAAGGTTTTCTCCTTCGTGTTAATGATAAATTTATGGGCCAAATGAAGTTTTATTTGAAACTTACCTGAAAGGACAACGTTTGTCAAAACACTAGACATGATGGCAGTTAAAAAGAAAACGAAGCTTGGGTCAACTTGGTCCAAGCTTTTTGTTGATCACTTTTAATATTCTTTCTAAATATTCACTTGGATTTCTCTTGTTGCTTCTGCCTTAGATTTTTTTTTTCTCTCTATTGCTCACAAAAAGTATTCAGCACGCCTAAGTTTGTTATTTCATAATTCAGATTGCAGACTTTTTCTATAACCATATTTTATCCATAGAGATGTGTCTTAATTTTCTGATTTGTTGGCACAAAATCTGATACAGCGTGAGATTGGCCTCGTCTACGTGATTAAATATTTAGACCGGCCTCGTTTGACTTCATTCTTGCTCTTGTAATTCTCTGTTATAACTGCAATTCCTGGTTAAAAAGACTTATTTTGTATTGTTCTGATAAATTGTGTGCGATCAGAACATCCATAATCAGCAGTTAATATATAAACAAACCCTTTTCCCCTTCTCCCTTGGAAAATTATTTTCGAGAACAATACATAAACCTGTGTTGCCTTTGCATTCATCAACTCTACAACTGGTGTTTACTAGAAACTTGTAGCTCCATAATCGTGTGACTGGTTGGTTTTATTAGAAGAGTTGGTTTAGTTGCAATAAATAATTTTGCTTTTGGATGCCTATAATCATTCTGACATTTACAACGAAAATGAAAACTGTAACTTTCTCTCTACTCGTTTGTGGTGAATGGGATCAAACAGACAAATTACCAAGTGGTTTTCTTTGCCGTCAACATGTATCTAATATTCTAATCAGTTCTGCCCTCAAGAGAGTGCAAGTTTAATTAATGATATTACTTTTTATTATCAACTAGGAATTTTATGTAAGCTTACATGTATATTTTTAATTTTTTAGTTGAGACGAGTTATTAAAATAAAATGAAATTTTCTCTTTAAATACATTTCTATTTGGATGTGTCACATTGAACTCTGTTCATTGGAACCAATGAAACTCAATTTTACTTTTATCAATTTTAAGTTTGGCTTGTTGTTGCACACAATGCATCTCACACTGAGACGTTTGGTGATATGATATTTATCTGAAAAAGTTAACGAAGTAGCAGAAGACAGATGGAAGAATAGAAGAGGGTAACAGTGAGAATAATAATATTTGTAGGAGGAGAAGATTTGTTGTAGACAGCATGAGAAGTAAACCGAAAGGTGAAGAAAGCATGCACAGAAATGGAATGAAGGTAATTTCAAGCTAAAGACATCTCATAATCATAATTTGTTTCTCAGAAGCACAGAGTGAGAAGCTCTGAAAGACATGTGTAGAGAAGCATATCTGATGGGGTCTGTGTAAAGCACACATAAATGCTTAAAGTTTCTTTATATACAGATGTTGGGCTTTCATAGCCTAGTGCAGTAGTTGAACTCATATTTCTGAATCAACTTGCTGGGGTCTGCTACTTCATGCCTCCCTATTTTCCCATTTAATATTTTCCTAAAAATGGAAACTCATTGCTGTTCTTGCCAATTCAAGATCATCACTCCAAGCAATATATTGTTAATTACTTCTTACCAAACATTTTAGGTGCCTTCAAATCAAAATTAAAGGACAGGACATTGTACAAATCTCTTAAATAATACAAATATATATATATATATATATATATATATATATATATGTATATAATTGGTGATGGGGTAACTGATTGGGAAGACCAACCACATGCTTTTCTAGATAATAGCATGGTCCAAAAGTGAAAATCTTTCCGATGTAAGAATTATTTATAATTTTAGAGATGGAAAAACAATAATATATCTTATTTGCAATCTCATGATAGCTAAATTAATATTATTTGTATTATCTATTTTCAAGTCCGAAACTTCTATTTGTAAAAAATATCTTTAAATATTAAAAATGAAAATGTATTTAAATTATCTTTAATTTTAACTCTTAAATAATATAAAATTATTGAATAACAAGAAAATGTTTCAAAGTTTCGAAAGAGATATTGAGGAAAGATCTAGTACAAAAAGAGTATTTGTGTTCTGGTCTGTAAGAGTTTAAAAAATATATATAATATAAATGAGAGATGTATTATTGAGTGAGTACATGCGATACTGTATTTATAAGCTTCCATCGTCATGAGTAAAGAAAAAATTATATAAATTATGTTATTTCAAGATAACTGAATAATGTATGTAATCAATTATCATATAACAATGTATCGTTTAAGTATGTAAAATATCAAATATTAAAATGATAAAAAAAAATTACAGTAGCAAATGCGATGCAAATGATGATGGAATTATTGATGTCAGTTTCCAAGGTTTATTTAGAGATGACAGTATGACGGTGACAGCGGTACTGAAATTGGTAGGACAGCATAATCAAAAGAAAACAAGAAAACTGACTATTACATGTTCTTAACGAAAATGAAAAAAGGTTATTTTTTTTAATATTAAAATTAAGGGTTAAATATATTTTTGTTTTCTTTAAGTTCATTAAAATTTGAAATTAGTCTTTTTCTTTTAAATTTACCAATTCAGTCATTTATTTTTAAAAATGCGTAAGTTTAATTATTTTAAGTAAATTTTATTAAGTTTATTTGATCTTTTAAACATATTTTATGATAATATTTGAATTGTTTATAATATTTGATAATTTTTATTTTAATGTTATATAAAATAAATTTAACAAAATTTATAAAAAAAAATTAAATCCATATATTTTTTAAAATAAAAAACAAAATTTTATATAATAAAATTTTAAAGAATTACTTATTCTAAAGTTTACTTCAATTTACCAACAAACACATATTTAACCCGAAAATTAATTATATTAAGGAGTTGGATAAATTGAAGTGTTGCGGTAATTAAAGATTTGATAAAAGAATTGGTAGAAGAAAGGAAGAAGAGGAAGAAGGAGTGTGGATAAAGCATGCTCAGCGCCCACCAATGAGAAGTCAGAGAAATCTCTTATATCAATCAAACCCACAAAGCTCTTCCTTTTCGTACCAAAGCCACACGCCTCAGGCCAAATCAGAGAGAGAGAGAGAGAGAGAGGAGAGGGTCAAAGTTTGCACAACTGTTCCAATTTTTCTTCTCTTCTGCTAGCGCCCCTCCTCTCTCACGATTTTCCCTTCAACATCTTCCACCTAAATTATTCCCCTTCCGTTATTTTGTTAGGGTTAGGGTTCTCGCGCCACAATGGCACTTCCATCCACATTCTCAGCTGCAAAATTTGAGGCTCTGTTCCTCAAATCATCGTCTTCCTCTTCCTCGCAATTTCCTTCAAGGGCATTATTACCCACCGCTTTTCTCGACCATAACAGAAAAACCTTCGTCCGGAGAGGGGTTGTTCGCTGCGGCGCTCAGCCCTCTGATGCATCCGTTGGTCCCAACAATGCTATCTCTCTCTCCGCTCTTGAGCTGCTCAAGACTTCTGCTGCCGATAGTAAGTCCGGATAACTTTTACATTTTCTTTTATTGCCTTTGTAATCTCGTTAATTCGCTATTCCCGTTTGTCCCCATCATTTCGATCTTTTTCCCCGGAATCCGCTTATGTTTGTCGTTTTGTTGTATATTTCCTTTGTTGGATAAAATCACTCTTGTTATTTATACTTGGTCTTGTATTTAAGATCATGTTAAATATCCTGAGAATTTCTTTGCATATTCTTCTCTGCAATTATCTTTGTTGGGTGATTTTACTGTTTGATCTGAATGTGGAATAGTATGTTGGGTGCTTGAAATATTAAAACAATTGCAGCATTACCTGGAACCATATCATCGCTATTCGATTAGTATTCAAAGATTGAGTTTTGCACCGAAGCATTTTCCCTTTTTGATTATTTTTGCTGTTGATGATTTTGTCATTGGTGTATTCAATTTGATTACGGGTTCTCTCTGTTAATGTTGAAAAGGGAAAAATGAAATGGAATTGGAATGTTCCAAGTGATTGGGCTTTTGTACTTCATGATGGAATTTTACGCCTAAACTATATTCTATGAAGGTCCAGGGGGATGTTTACACCAAAGGCTTTCATTGGTCGAATTGTTCCGGTTAATTATCTGAAGTTTTCTGGTTGCAGCTTTTAAATAATTTGTAATTAACCTTGACAGGGTATACGAAGGAAAGGAGCAGCATTGTTGTCATTGGGCTAAGTGTGCACACCGCACCCGTGGAAATGCGTGAAAAACTTGCAATTCCAGAAGCAGAATGGCCTAGAGCTATTGCAGAGCTTTGTAGTCTTAATCATATTGAAGAAGCAGCTGTTCTGAGCACCTGCAACCGAATGGAGATATATGTTCTTGCACTGTCTCAACATCGTGGTGTCAAAGAAGTCATGGAATGGATGTCAAAAGTATGTGTAAAGTTTATTACCCAGATGGTATCTAAAGCGCATTATTAAATATTTAAATGCCTGTTCTCTTTTGCAGACAAGTTCTGTCCCTCTTTCAGAGCTAAGCCAGCACCGGTTTTTACTTTACGACAATGATGCCACACAGCATCTTTTTGAAGTATCAGCAGGACTTGATTCTCTTGTTTTGGGAGAGGGTCAAATCCTTGCCCAAGTAAAGCAAGTTGTCAAGGTTGGACAAGGGGTTAACGGCTTTGGGAGAAATATCAGTGGGCTATTCAAGCATGCAATTACTGTTGGTAAAAGGGTTAGAACTGAGACTAACATTGCTTCCGGGGCAGTTTCTGTGAGCTCAGCTGCTGTCGAGTTGGCCTTTATGAAGCTACCTGAAGCCTCACTTGATAATGCAAGAATGTTGGTTATTGGAGCTGGCAAGATGGGAAAACTTGTGATCAAACATTTGGTGGCAAAAGGTTGCAAAAAGATGGTTGTTGTCAATAGAACCGAGGAGAGAGTTGCTGCAATACGTGAAGAACTGAAGGATATTGAAATCATCTACAAACCCCTTTCAGAAATGCTCACCTGTGCTGGTGAAGCTGATGTAGTTTTCACCAGTACTGCATCAGAAACCCCATTATTCTTGAAAAGTAATGTCAAAGATCTTCCTCCTGCAAGCCAAGATGTTGGAGGCCGTCGCTTTTTCATTGATATTTCTGTTCCCCGGAATGTGGGTTCATGTGTCTCAGACCTTGAGCATGTGCGAGTTTACAATGTTGATGACCTTAAAGAGGTTGTGGCTGCCAATAAAGAGGATCGCCTAAGAAAAGCAATGGAAGCACAGACAATCATTGCTGAAGAATCTAAGCAATTCGAAGCTTGGAGGGACTCGCTGGAAACTGTCCCTACTATCAAAAAATTGAGGGCTTATGCAGAAAGAATCAGGCTTGCTGAGCTGGAGAGATGCTTAGGTAAGATGGGTGATGATATACCAAAAAAAACACGGAGGGCTGTGGATGATCTTAGTCGGGGTATAGTGAATAAGTTGCTTCATGGTCCAATGCAACATTTAAGGTGCGATGGGAATGACAGTCGGACTCTTAGTGAGACACTCGAGAACATGCATGCTTTGAATAGGATGTTCAACCTTGATACTGAGATATCTGTTTTGGAGCAGAAGATTCGAGCGAAGGTAGAACAGAACCAGAAATGAAATCCAACACCAATTTCATTGATCATAGTGATTTATTCTCTCCATTAGAATAAGAGGAAACATCCTCACCTGTTAGGATCTTAGTTGCGTAGTTGAAACACCTAAAGTGTCCATGTGGTGCTTCGTCTGCTTGGCCTAACATCAAAGCGTCTGTGTTTCTTGGGTCATGTGTTTTTTTTCACCCCGTTCTTCCTCAGCCATCTGACTTTGTATTATACAAAATGAAGTGTTTTGTTGAGCTTTGTATTTACCTCGAATAATATTTTTCTAAAATGTGTCCCTGTATCGGGAATGTTAATTGTAAGTTTCGAGCTTCTATACTATAGAGAGGGTTGATTTTGCGCTTCCCGCGTCTTTCTTGGTCCAGGTTCATTCACACTTTTTTAGTGTTTTAGATTTTGTAATATATATATATATATATATATATATATATATATATATATATATTTGGAACCAATTGTAACATCCCAATTTTAGCATCTTAAAACTAATAAAATACGATATTTCATTTTAGTGTTCAAAACAGATAAACAAATGTATAAAGTATATTAATATAGTCTTACAAATGATCGGATTATATAAATGTATCAATTATACATACTAAACATTTCTAACTCTAAACACAAGCTAACCACTTACAACAGATTCCCACTGAGACCTCCTTCCGACCTAAAAGATGGCTCCTCAACTTCCAAAGAACATACAACACAAGACAAAAACTAAGAAGAAGGGTACGCTAATGACTTTGAAAGAATTTTTTTAAACCATATAATATTGATATATCTAACAACTATATACAAGCATATATCCACATACATATATTTATAAACTACGACTCAACTAATCCGGATACGTGCATTGCGGTCGGATCCAGTCAGTTCTGCATTTGTAGTGGCATCTCATGCTCTGCAGAGCGACATATTAAGAGTGAAAACTCTACCACATGCTAGGTAAGTCCGTTAACACCTATGGTCAAGGAAAAACCTCTAGTCTAGGACCTCCTGCTCCTCTCACCACATACCCATTCCTCTCTACTTGAGAATTTGAATGATTATTAGAGCGTCATGATAACTGCCAAGACAATCCCTACCTCAATGTATACACTACCACAATCACTACTAATCCTCCTTAGGTTAGCATCAATCAGTCTTAACTCAGTCTCATATAAACAATCTCATACCATATACTCATCATTTATAATAATTACAAAGCTTCTATGATAACTAAAATACCACCCAATTTAACTCAAAAATACAAGTTTCAGGTTTTGACTCACTCGCTCAGCTAGTAGCACTCGTCCAACCACTAGTCCATTCTCGCCCTACTAGTACCACCCGCCCAGCCATTGGTACAGGTCTGAAAGTTCCTGACTTGGAAATTCGTCCAGCGAGTAGCACTATCCCAACCACTGGCCCATGCTAGCTCAACGAGTAGCACTCGCCCTACAGTATGCAAATCTGCATAATTCTGCAGATCAGTGTTCTGCATAATTCTGCATAATTCTGCAGATCAACTCATTCCCCAACGAGTAGGCTCGTCCAACGAGTAAGCAAATCTGCATAATTCTACAGAAACTAATTTAAGCAAAATTATACTTATTCAACCAGTCCATACAACTCCAAAACCTCCACCAAAGACCATTCGAGTATCAAACATTAATTCTATCAAAATATTCACACCAATTGCATCCAATTGCACCTATAGCATACAATTATTCTCAAACAACATATAAAACCATAAGTCAATTCACATATCACAACTCAATTCACATAACAAACACATAAGTCAATTACAGAATAATCATATAATAACATTCCTAACAGGTTTGTGAGACATTAATAGACATTAGATTCTCATACCTGTAGCCTGCTTAAATAACTCTATAAACGTCAGACGTCTCTAACTACACATAAAAACATCATAAGAATGATAAGGACATATCATTATGATCACTGATCAACAGAGACTGATATCGATAAATAAAACGACATATACAAGCGGAAGAGAACTTACATGCAACAGAAAACAGAAAAAACCAAAAAGACAACGAAAACTTAACTTATACGAACAGAGAAACTGATCGGTCCAAATTGAAGAGCTCACTGAGAGGATCAATCTTACGGTCTCGGTTCTTCAATCAAATGATCGGAAAGACAGAACTTTTAGAGAGAAGTCAGAGAGCTTTAGAAAAGTGGTTTTAGAGAGATAATGTGTTTTAAAATAATGAAACTCATTTATATCAATTCTATTTATACTAAAACCTTTTTAATATTAAAATAATCGAATCTCACTATTTTTATACCACTGTAACTTCTAAAATACTATTTTTTTAGGATTTTACATGAATCACTAGTTTATCTACAAGTATTGTTCTTGGAGTGTTTCTTCTATGTGTTGTAACATAGAATAGGAATATGGACTCGGAGGGGGATTATGACACTGAACTCTACTGTTATTTTACATCTACATTGAAGGCTGCACGTACTGGCATTGGCCAGTTAAAGCAATGAAATTAGGAAAGTTGATTAAAGCGATTAAAGGGAGAGGAGATTAAGACCTACTATGATGCTCATAATAGACTATGCTTATTGGATATGAAATGTATTTGGATATGATTATTCTAAAAATAATAAAATACGATACATAATAATATAATAGGTATATTAAAAAATTATAATAATTTTTAAAAATATTATAAATATACGATTATTATTGTATAAATTTAAATTAAAATAAATTTATAAATTATCATTATTATAAAAGTTATAAGTTATGTGATCCAAGTTAAAATAATGATGATCGCATATTAAGACAAAAGCGCAAATAAAAAAGCTAAAGAAACAAATCACTCGATTGGTCCATCAGCAATTCATCATATCAGGTAGGTCACTGCAGAACTCCAATTCTGATAAATAGGAAAGCTATATTAAAAAATGTTAGTAATATTTCCTCTTTACAAATATTATTTTCCTTTTTGTTTGCCTATTTGAAAGAGACATTTTTGTTTTTATTACTTTACTTGTATATATTTAATAGTATCATATTCTCAAATATCATATATTTGCAAATATTTTATTCATATACATCTTATATGAAAGTGATATAAGAGGAAATGCTATAATAAACTAGAGAGAAGTTAATTAAAGAGATTATTTTTTAGTTTTGCGTCATTTCCTTATAAAGCTGTAGAAAAAGACCAAAAGTAGCGTTCTCTCGTATTGTAGAATATCTATTGTTTGAAATAATTTTATAAGAATTGATAAACTGATTATATAACTTAAATTATACGGAAATTTAATTGTGTTTTTAATAAATTACCTATTGAATATTTAAAGTATTGTTGGTTTGTTAAAACTTTGATTTTATTGATTGAAAAAGACAATATAACTTTTAGAAATTTAAAATATATATAAAAATGAAATAAATATCTAAAAACAGACAGCAGAATCTCCTCAACCCCACCACCCCTGGTGTTTTGGGTGGAAGGTGCTTGATGAGTCCACAAGGATAGCCCAACACATACATTTAAAGAACATCTCTTACTCCAAACAGATTGAGAACACTTGCTCAAAACTACTGAAATTGCAGTGTTGTTACAATGCTTTGGACAGAAACCTTGAGGTGTCACTACCACCCTTCTACACCTTAACACCCCACACCGTTTCAGACCCAATGTTCTTAAATTCTCGTGACTCAACTAATAGACACCACATGCAAGTGTGAGAGAAAGGAACGTTGCATTGGTAATTGGCGTGAAAGAGCAACAGGGACAGCTAAAAGATCTATTAAATGAACTCAATTGACAATATGCTTAGTTTGTATTCTTGTGACCAAATATTCAATTAACATTTTCCCATGCATCAAATATAGCAAAATTATACCCTCTAATAACATATACACTTCATTTTTCTCACAAAGTACGTACGTAGTCGGCAAAAAAAGTAAATACATTTATATCTGGAAATCGTGAAGAATATGTAATACTTCTTTTAGTAATTAAACAGGCAAATTAATAAAAAGAAATAAAAATTATCGAATAAACCATCAATATATTTCCTTAATGTCATCCTATCTCCAGAGTAGTTTCTAAGATGGTAACTACCTGATGAAACCTTCAAATGTTGAATATCCAACGAACAAATCCCTAAGTTTATATATTCTATCATATCTAAAGATCAGATTGAAACAAATACGAAAATTTGAGGGATTATTGATGCATTTATTTAATTTTATGGAGCATTTGAGAGAGAAGTGAGGATTTTAAAGAATGAAAATGGTTGATATATTATCTTTGATTTGAAGCGGTGTAAAGAAACAGTAGTAGTAAAATTGGATTAGTTGATAGATTAGATATAAAGTTTTGATCCCTAGCCTAGAGTGTAGTAGCCCATGGGTTATTTATAGCGCAACACAAACTGACATAAAAAGCAGGGTCCTTTGTTGCGTAGGCCTGGAACAGACCAAAGCTAAAACAGAATTAGCGTTGTTGGTGGTGGTGTTTGTGAGGCACCTCGTGGTTCTCCTCTTCCTCCTCCAATACTCCTACTCATACTAACAGTAAGAATAAAGCATAACAGCACTGGGCCAAGAACAAGACGGGGAGATGGTGATGGATTCGACAGCTGAGACTCCTATTTGGGCTCCACACCTGACATCTCTGTTTCAGATCCTCCTCTCATGCTAACTAACTCAAATCGTTTCTCTCCATTTATCGTCACTCATCCATCCATGCCTACCCAATTTCTGCTTCTGAGCCCACCAACTAGCTGGAAACTTCTTCTCCATCCCACCAAACTAAGCTTCCTCACACACTTGTCCTCTATCATTTTTAATTTTCAAATTTGCTAGCTACTTGAACAATTTTCAAATTATAAAATTCACCACCAATAAGCGCAGGAGATAAATACCCAAAGCATGTATATGTATAAATAAATTCTCCCTCACTCGCGGATAAGGTGTATCTCATGTGCCTACTGTTTGCTTTGGAAATCTCATCTCCAATGTATAAGGACCTACAACTTATTTCCCCCTCCTTTTACCACCTTGAAACCCACAGTATATCTATCTATCTATCTCCCGTTTCTTTTATTTTGTCACGTAGCTCAGTGCAACGCTTATGATTGCATTTAACTTTGGGCCCCTTCAAATTTCATTTCTGAATTGCCAAGGTAAGGGGTAATTGAATGAAAGATGAAAGAAACTGAAAAAGCATATCATGTTGCCATGGAACGTAATCATTTGTTCATCATTAAGTTCTGTCTTCTGCCATGTTTTTCATCCAAAAGATGATTTTAGGCTCTTGGTAGTCCGCTTCTTAATTATTAGCCGCACAAACCCACTACATTAAAGCGACAACCAAAACAAAATCTTAAACATGACAATATCGACTTCCGAAAAGGCAAGCATAAAGAGAGAGACTTTATAGATTACTACTAGAATGGCATTTACAACTTTCTAGAGTCTACTACTACTTCTACTACCCTTTCATATCATAAACTACCAATCTGAAGATGGCAGCAGCGGAGTTTAGATTTGTTCTGGGTTGGGTTGTGTTGTGTGGTTGAAAAGCAAATGATTATAATGGGAAAACAAGAGTGTATATAAAAGGCACAAGACAGAAAGACATGATGGTGGAAGCATCCAATGAATTTCTCCCATTTAAGGGTGGGCCATGCCCTTTCCTCTCTCGTCATCTTCCAATGCAGAAAGGGCCGCGCCGTCTGCTACCACCTTGTCCCCATTCCATTCTACTACCATGCCCCATCCCCTTTTCTTACCCTCTCTCTTTCTCTCTCATATGCCTCCACATTTTTAAACAATAAAAACAAAACATAATTTAAAAAGGAAAATTAAAACCTAGCGTTTTCGAAGCCGTGCAAGTCGCTGACTCTGTTCAAAGACTTCCTCATCATCGCCACCTTAGCCAGCTTCTCCGCGGCTCTCCAAGCCGACGTTGGGGTAAGCGGCTCGCCATTCTCGTCCACCAGAGTCACTTCTCTCTCACTCCCTCTTCTCCGCTGTTGCACACTTTGCTGCTGTTGTTGTTGCTGAATCTGAACCTGCTCGTGCTGCCTCCGCCAATGAAGCTCTGCCAGCTCAGTCTCCAAGGCGCGCAAGTAGTCCTCAGCCGAAGCGGCGTTGGAGTGCATGAGAAGTGCACGCGCTGAGGCAAGCAAATGATGCGCGCTGGTGAAGTCAGCGTTATGCTCAAGAAGCCTCCTGGACTCTGCAATGGCTCGGGTAGTTATGAAGAGATTCCTGAGCCTCTGGATCCTAGTACCGGAACAACGCAGGCTCTGAGGCGGCGGTACCAGAAGACCCTGCTCCCTACCGTATACGATCTCCTGGCTAGCAGGGTCCTTATAAAGGCATCGTACAGCCATCACGTGGTGGGTCCCAGCTCCTGACGACGCGGGAACTCTCAACTCCACCAACAGCTCCCTCTCTTCCTCGGCGTACAAGTCGCCCAGCCGCACCGCCCCTGTGCTCAGCAGACTGGGCCTTCCACTGCACGAGTAAATCGCGCTCATCTCCACCGCCTCTGACTCAAACCCCACCTGAATTCTCAAATCCTGCACCACCACGCTCAGTAGCCCACCCACGCACTTCGCGAACGCCTCCTCCCCCGGTTCCTGGCTGAAACCGCTTTTCGCCCCGAACCCGAAAGCGTGAACGGGAATCTCGATATGCGCGAACCGCGTCGACGACACGTGACTCGACGCCTTCCTCTGACTACCACTGCTGTTACTCCTCTGATTCTGAACCCTCTCTTCTTGACCGTCTGATAACAGCATCACGCTCGCCACCGGGTTTCTCTCTCTGCGATCCTCCAACACTCTCGTCGCCTTCCTCAACGCGTCGCCTACGCTTGAGCCTTGACCTACCACGAGCCGGTCAACTATGCGTCGAGCCACGCGCTGACCTTGGGCCGTCATTCTGCGCAGAGGCAAGAGCCGTTTTGAAGTGGCTGAGAAAGCGACGATGGAGAGCCTGTCAGCGGGACCAAGCGATGAGATAACCAAACGCATTGCGCGCTTCAGCATGTGCAGCTTCGCTCCGGTCATGCTTCCACCAACGTCCAGCACGGTGACGAGATCTATCGGCGCACGCTGCGATGGCGCCGCGCTGCTCCGTGGCGGAGGTGGCGGAGGCGGAGCCTTCACTTTCAACACCAACGCGTAGGTCTCGTGCGTTCGGGAAGCCGAGATAACGGCGCACTCCGGCATGAGTTTCACCTGAACCGTTCTGGAATCTCCGTCAGTTGTATGGAAGGAATCGGAGTATGATTTTGAGGAGGATGAATTCTTCGTGTTGACGAAAAAGCCTTGGAACTCCCCGGCGTCTTCTTCTTCGTCGTCTTCTTCGACATTCTCGTCGGCTTCGGGAATAGGAATGATCCTGCCGCCTGAGGTGGGAGAGAGGAGTGGCTCATCGTCGTCGTAGGAGCGAAGCGAATCGGAATGTTTGGTTGGGGGCTCCATCTGGTTGTAGGTCTTGAAAACGGGGGATGTGTTTTCCGTTGTCTTTTTGACGTTGGCATTGGGGTTTTCGGTGGTCCTCTGCGCGACGTCGTTTTGCGTGGCGGATTGCGCAGCGAGGTTCTTGTGCGCCGCTAGTAGTGGGACGTCCTTCCACGTGGCGTTGCAGACGGGGCACACCAGGCTACCATTTTTGCGTACATGCGCTGCGATACACGGGAAATGAAACGCGTGACCACATTCCGCAGTGTAAATAGCCGTACCCTGTCCCGTCTTCACGCTGTTCAAGCAAATTCCACAGCTACTCTGCTCAACCACAACAAATCACAACCATTCATTCAAATACTTTAATATTATTATTTATCACCGCATACACAGAGAACGTAACATACCCTGAATTTGAAACTGTTCTTGAAGAGTGAGAGCTTGAGAGGAGAACGCGGTGAAGATGGATTTGAGACAGAAAGCGTTTTCGGAGACTTGGTTGTTCTGGGAGTGTTCTTGCTTTGAACTCTGGGGCTGTCCCTTACAGTAACTGTTTGAGAAGCAGATTCTGGTATTGTTGTGCACCGCAAGCGTGGGGTGGAAGGGTTGCTCCCTCCGGAGAGAAAACCCAAGCGGGCACAGCTTCTTGGGCTGGGGCTTGGGCTTGGGCTCCCGGGCTGTTTATCCGATATGGTAGAAGCTGGGTCGCGGGTGCAGAAGGCTCTCCTCCAACCAGTACCCATGTTTACAGTGAGAGCTACACCTGAGGAATATATATACACACACACAGAGAATCGATCCCTTTCTATCGCTTTTCTCAAAGGGAGAGAAAGATGAGGAAAAAACAAGTTTTGTTTGTTTTGATGAATCTGAAGGTGGCACAGAAGACAAACGAATTTTGGTAGAGGGGCATGGGATCAAACGAAAATAAGGCTAAGAGACAAACTAAAGGGATGGATTCAGATAAAAGGAGATATTCAGAGAGGCAGGGATGGCTCTTTCGATCTTCACTTCTCTTTCTCTCTCTCTCTCTCTCTCCCTTATATCGAGAAACCCAAAAGATCTCTGCAATTAAACGCCTTGAGAGAGATCTGTCTCTCTTTCTCTCTCTCTTTCTATGTGTCTGTATATGTGTAATTTGTACAAAAAGGGAAGGCCTGCTTCCTCTGCATATTTATATATGGTGCTGCTTTTCGAAGGAGAATAGTGACGCCAATTACCATCTACATCTACATCTACTTCCAATAATTAAACAAATCAAAAACCTAAACCCATCATTTACTACACACTTTTTACCACCATAACTGCCACCTCTTTTTTCCCCGCTCTCCCTAACTATCTTCTAACTAATCATTAATCATTTCTATTATTCTTTAACATATCACTCACAATTGCCAAAGCTGCTAATAAACATCAACCACTAAACAACAAACGTGATTCCTTCCGCCCCAATTAAATATTACACTTTTAAAACTAAAAAATCAACTCTTTATAAACATTATATTTAAATCATTAAAATCTTTCACGAACTCAAATCTCCCTCTTATTTGCACTTTTCATTAACTTTTAAAGTAATTTCTTATTAGTATTTTGAAATCAGACAAATGGTAGTAATCTAAGATTTCCATGCTTCAAACTTTGACTTCAACGTATTTATCTTCTTTCAAATTTTACTACTTTTAATTTCGAAGTCGTTTTATATGCTAAATTCGGCATAAGCAAACTCCGTAAGTTAAAAAATACAACTTTTTTTAGCAGTTTCGGATAGTATAAAGTATTGACAAGACCAGTTCATTTAATCTTTAAATCAGAGTTTTGTCAGTCCAATATTTAAATCATGTTTGAATCGAAGGGATTTGAGTTTGAAGTGAACCTGATTGTGCGTTAATTATTCAGAATATTCCTTTCACGATGCATAATAATCAAAGTTATAATAATTTGTGATTAAGAGGTAATTGTTTTGAAGATACTGTTGATGATGTATAGGTGAGAGGGGAAGTTGATAACCGAAGAGATGACGCAGTTCCCATGCACACCACCTTGTTAGTTGTGTAGTGTGGTGACACCTCCACACATACCAACACGTGCCACACAGAACTCAACCCTTCCTACTCCAATCTACTTCTACTCCCACCTCTCATGCAATGTTGGCCGTTTGATGCATCACCATCAAGAGCATCAAGGTGGGACCAGTGAGAGAAGATTCAATGTGTAACATCCACAGCCACAAAAGCCAATTCCAATTTTTACTATTCACTGTAACGATGCATATATTATACCTTGCTGCTGCACACAACAGTACAGTGTTTTTGAATTATTCGTGGAGTTTGGTGTGAAAGGTATGAGTACGTGTACAACGCCAAATTTACCCTGACATTAACCTCGGATTACAGTGTGGTAATTTTCACAAACAGTAAAACCTAGATGTCACCCCCAACTTTTGGAGTACACTAGTACTACTGCTACTAATTCTACTCCATGCAATGTTTTTTTGAGCAGGAGCTAGGAGAACGTAGAATAGAGTACAGAAAGGTGAAAACATTAATTGCCATAAAAAAGTCAGAATTACTATTACTACTACATTGTATAATAAAACACTCACTTATCAGACATCCACATGACCCGTCCTTTCTTGGTGTGTCAGTAGTTTGGAGACCTACGCAGAAAGCCCCCCTCCCACACAGACCCTACAAAAACCCTTCATCACAGGCCATACCCTCCCCTTTCTCTGTGCATGGGCCTTACCCTACAATGTCACTCACTTAACTTACACTTACCCAGTTACTTCTTCTATATTATTTCAACATTATTCAATCATTCACATCCCTACTCTTCATCTATATCTACAAGATTTAAACTTTATTTACGATGAACCCTAAAATTTGGATAAGAAAAGAGTTTTTTAAAATACAGTAATGGTATTAGAAGTGTCCTTGAAAATGAAGCAGAATGGTTTAGTGCAGTGTTGATTATTTGAGGAATAAAGAACTAGGTAGAGTCGTTGTTGACAAATGCATATATAGCCACCAAAATGAACCAGTAGGGGTAGATTTCTTAAAGCTATGAAACCTAGGTAGAGAAGTCACAGCCTCACACACAGAGGTGGGTTGGTACCTTCCCAAAAGAACATAACAGAGAGAAAGAGAGAAAGAGAGAGAGAGAGAGAGAGAGATTTGACTGCAAGTATCATCAAAGAGTCAATAATTTCGACACGCACGTCGCGAGGTTAGGTTAGGGTGCGACTTTCAATGCCGTTTCGCATCTAAACCCTAAGCGGATGACGTTTTCGTATGCTACTATCAGTACCTGTGTGTGTTCCTTCGTGCAATGCATAGCTAACAAAAACAAAACAAACCCACTCGTATAACTGCGTGCGTCAAATCTCATTTGTCAACTTTCCACAAATCCAAGCATTTATATATATACTTTTTATTTAAGGTATTCAAAGTTAACTACTATTTTGTTTTTAATATTGAAATGTGATGAGAAGGAAAACAGAATAATGATTATACATTATTAGAGCTTTGGTGGGTTTGAATATGAAGAGTTTACGAAAACGAAACTGTGGGAGTGAAATAAATAGAGTGATGAAAAGGAATACAAAAAATAGAAATAATGAAAGTGATGAAGAATTTGAGTGTGTTGTGATGGGCTTTTTAAGAATGGCTACGAGGGTGTAGCTATAAAGTTTGGTAGGTTTTAGCTCTGGTTTAAACCATATTTTGGTTCTTGCCCATGTCTGGGGAGACAACACTCAAACCCCTCTGTAAAAATTTAAAACCCACCTTTATTTATGGCTTTCCCCTTTTTATTGTGTGTAATGTGGGTGGGTGGGGGAAATCAGAAAAAGAAAATCAAATAAAACTCTTCTCTTCTCATTTATTATTATTATTATTATTATTTTTTAATTTCTGTAAAATGTTGATGCTTACCATTGGAATAAATTTCTAAAATTGGTGGCTCAAAAAACAATTAGTGATTATTTAATTAGGAATTGGGTTTACCTTTGTTGACTTTTTGAGTGATAATGTATGAATGATGGTTAGAAATGGAAGGAGGTAGAAATGGAGAATTATTTTTATATGAAAGGGGAAATGACAGAGGAAGAAATGTGTGTGAAAGAACACATAACTACCTCGGTACTCACAATGATGTAGTGATGTGCATGCATTAAATTTGTTGACCATATGATATCATGCGTAAGTGCCCACCACCGGATCTCTCATGATATGCATATCTTTTGTTTCCAATTAATGCTACATCTATGCTGATACTATATAATAAATAAATCATATACACAATTTTCAATTTTTATTTTATTTTATTCAATATTATTACTTTTAGCATAAATAAATATAACTTTCAATAAATTTACGAATTATTTTGAATGGTATAAAAAAATTTAATTTTACTTATAATGGAATTGGTAGACAATACTATCTGTCCAAAGAAGCAAGTGTTCCAAATAAAATAATTGGGCATCTTCACCAAACCATATCTTATGCACTTTATTTTTCTACTCCCGTAAGTTAAGATACGATTCATTGTCAAACATGTACTGCAAGTGTTTAGCAGCACAATCGGTAAAGATTGAAGAACAACCCTTGTTTTCTTTGAATCCGGATTTTATTTGTTGAATACTATAAAATATGGCATGAGTTATGATGCATAAATACAATAGGTGTATTGGATATAACACGTATTTGATACGTCAATATACTTATTTTAAACATATTAGGATACAATATGTAATAGATACGAGATATATCAATATTGAAAAAATGTACAATAAATCTTAAAAACATAATAAATATACGATTGTTATTATATGAATTCAAATTAAAACTATATTACTAAAGTTGTTTATTATCATCATAAAAGTACTACTATAAGAAAATTCTTAAATAATGACCAATTTTAATAACAAAAAATATGTTAGAGACCAATTTCCTAATTAAAAATAAATTATTTTGATAGTTAAAATCTTGTAGCTAATGTTAGTGACCAATTTAAAAACCAATTATTTTGATAGTCAAAACTTTGATAGTTACTGTTAGTGAATAATTTAAAAATAATTCATAATAAAGACTATTTTACTTATCAATTATAATTTTTTGAATTATTTTAGTTGTTAATATTTTTTAATTTTTAAATTGGTACCTAAATTGGTTACTATAGAGTGACTAATTATTCGTTGTCACAAAAATTGGTCATTATTCAAATATTTTCTTATAGTTTACTACGATTTTATAAAGTAGAAATTTTATTGACAAGTATCGATAAAGTATCCTAAAGTATCGGATATATGTTACTCAAGTTGAAGTATCGGTCCATCATTGGACATGAGTGTAGAATTTATATATATATATATATATATATATATATATATATATATATATATATATATATTATAACTTATAACTTATATTATAATTAGTTGTTTATCGTTTATATATTTCTCACAAACAATTTTTATTCATGTTTCTTCGTTTCGAAAAGTTTACTTTCTTTTTTACAAATTAAGAATAACCAACTAATATTACTATTGAAAAATTGTATTACTATAATAATTTGAATTTTCAATAAATAAATAAATAAATTTTTATTTTATGTAAATGCAGATAATTTATTAAAGAGTAAAAAAACTCGGCATTTCATTGAAAACTAATCACATCAATCCATTTAATTAGAAAAAAAAAACTAAAACTATAAATGTTACTTTAAGACGGGAAACAAATACATATAAAATTTTACTTTCATTAAAACGAGTAAATAAACAGTGAGTCAACACGCTGTTTACCAAGCAACTCACATGTTTTTCTAGTATGTGAGTTTAGGGTTTAGGTATTATTTTGTCACATTATTTGTAAGCAATTCAGATAAATTTCGTTCCAATCAAATAAATTTAAATTCTTTAAAACTAAAAGATACTTTTTTTTTTACTTTTGTGATCTAAAGATCTTATTCTTAAATTTATAAATTCAAGTTTTAAGTTTATTATTGTGGTAGAAATGTTTTTTCATTAGTAAATAAGTCTTTAAATGATTTTTCTTTTTTTGGTTCTGAAAATAGAAAACATAGTCAATTTTAACTCTCTATCCAACACACGATTAACTTTTCTCAATTTTATACTTCTAAAAAGTTTTTATCAATTTTACTTTCCAAAATTTTGCATAAATTGAAACTTTATAGACATATTGCACTTTTATTAAGAGTGTTGTTTCGGTACATTTAATAAATCACAGATCATTTAGGAGTTAAGGTCAAGTGTAGTTTAAATACTTCTATATTTTTTACTTTTTCAATGTTAAGACATCTTTTAATGAAAAAATTGTGACGAGACTAATACCTCATAAATGCGGTCATTGTTGCATTTTTCTTTTTCAAGATTCACATGACTTTTAAAAATAAATCAAAATACAGAGTCATTTTCATATTCACTAAATGAATTTGAAGAACGTCAACACACCGCCATTCTTTGGTATAGAAAATGGCTAAGCGAAGATGGACCAGAAAGCACCAAAGTTACTGAGAAAAAAACATTGAATCATTTGCAAAACTAGTCAGTTAATTAAATTTCTTCGAGATAAATAATAATATTTTTTCTCGGTGAAAGTATATCAATAACTAAGGGTAATAAAAATGATAAAATATCTCACAAATTCATGTAGATCCGACTATTTGTTTATACTATATAATTGACTTAATACATTTGCGGAGATTACAACAAATATATTGTAATAATAATATTAAGTAATTTTTTCATCAAAGGGTTTGTACTATTTTCTACAGCGAATATTTCTAAAACCTACGCAAAGCAATGTTGATAGGTTTGGAAAAATTGGAATTTTTTTTATCTTATTCGAAAACAAAATCTCAGTTGACAGCATATAATTGTTAGGAATCCAAGTATGATTTTAAGTCTCACATTAGCTAAAAATGAGAAAGTGGAGTATTATATGAGAATAAAGACTCATAAACTCATTGTCTTAAGGCTTTTGGTTGACAGTGGTGTCAGTATCTTATGTGATTAGGCTCAGGTCTTATTGGTGTTTGTTCTCCCAGTAAAATTCCCTCCTTGTAAAACCTGACAGTAACAAAACATATTTTGATTTACGTAAGTGAAAATAATATGAAAAACATTATAGTTTTAGAAGAGAGGTTGTTGTGTTTAGGTGGAAATGTCTCAATAATTTTGGTGAGTCCTGTTAGATATTGAGGTTTATTGTCCATATTTGCATCTTTTAATGTCAAATCTTGTGACTTCTTGTTTCCTTAATGTCCGTCACAGTTTCCTCTTGGTATTTTAGTCCTTTTATGATTGTTCCTTTCATAATCATCTCACACAAACCTACAATTTTAGGGAGAAGACATGTTATTCTTCGTGCTCCAACACTTTCATCTTTTTCTTTCTGAAATTAACTATGTCCATAATGTTAGAATCTAAGTGTGAGTCTAAATCGTACATTAAATAAAAATGAGAAAGTATATCACTACATGAGGATAAAAATCCATAAAACCATTGTCTTAAAATTTTGTGTTGAGAGTAGTGTCAATGTTATATGTGATTGGGTTCAAGTATCATTGATATTTGTTCTCCCCAGTAAAACTCTCTCTATAAACCTAACACATAACTATACATATTGATTAATGTATATATTTTTAAAAGACAATAGGTAGACCCGTGAAATGTTTACTCATAGTGCACATTTCATTTTTTTATATATATCTGATTTTGTTTTTCTATGATAACAAATAATTGGACTGTCAAAGGGGCATATGTTAAAAAAAATACGAAAATGACATGCTGAATGAGAATGAGTTCACATTTAATTATTAACCAACAAAAAGTTATTACATAATATATTGCAAAAAGAGTTGAATTCTTCTCAATTTCGAGTTTCAATAATATAGGTACAAATCTTGGCCTCTCAACCACTATGTACAAGTATAATTTAAAATTGAAATACAAAAAATAACCATTTTTTTTTCCATAAACTATGCAAGTTAATTTTAAAACACTTTGCTCTTTAGCCTTTTAATTATCAATTATTCCAAATGATGATAAGAGGAAATAATGAGTACTATATAGTTTGTACATATTCAGAACACTTTATATCTTTGATAATAATTTAAAGTATATATATGCTATAAGACAAATATGTATCTGTTTTTGTCTATATAGTTGCTTACTGATGAAAATTTTATTCCGGAACGGTACTCTATTACATGAATAGAAAAAGATCGAAGACTTTTCATATAGATTATTTTAACTATTTTATATTGAATAATAATTTGTAAACAAGTTTTAACCATTTATTCTATTGTAATCAGATAACTAATAGAAGAAGAAAAATATAGAGCTAAATTTATAATTGATTACAAATTTTTCATGTCATTTGGCTGTTAATTAACACGGAAAAATATTTAAAATATTTTGAGAAGAATTACAAACTTACCTTTTTCCCTTTAAACTTGAATCCTTTCCTCTTTATATTTATTTGATTTAATTCAAGCTACCACATAAATAGATACTAAATAGATAATGAGTTTAGAACATCAAAGGAAGTTATTACTAATTACCCATAAATTAACCTTGTTTGGATGAAGCATCAACAATGCTAAGAAAATGAAATGCAATGTATTTGAATTGCTTGCAATTAAACTTTTTTCATTTTTTTAAATAACCTGTTTGAATAAAGAAATTAAAATACATTACATTTCAATTTTTTGTTTGGATAAACAATTGAATTTCTTATGAGATAAAATTTCATTTTAATAATATTTATTTTAGGCTTAATTATGTTTTGAATTCATGATAAATTTAGAAATGGGCTTGAGGACTCAGATGACTCGGGCCGACCTGATTACCTAGTCGAGCTGGTTTGACCGATGACCCAGATGGGTTAGGTCGGCCAGGAAACCTCAACGGACCGTCTGACCCGTCTTGGTCGTTCGACTTGTCCGACTTGTCTTGATCATCGGGCCCCTCCGACTAGTCTTGGTCGGTGGGCCCGTCTGACCCTTGTTGGTCTTTGGGCTCGTCTGGTCCATCTTGGTCATCGAACCCACTCGGCCTGTTTGGGTCGTTAGGCCTGCCCAATACATGTGGGTTGCTGGGCCTGCCCGATTTGTTTGGGTCGTTTGGCCTATACAACCCTTCTTGGGCGTCAGGCCTGTCTGACCAGTCTTGATCTTCGGGCCTGTCTGATTTGTCTTAGTTGTTGGGCTCGTCCGATCTGTCTTGGTTGTCAGGCCTGTCTTGGTCTTCAGGTTCGTCCAACCCGTCTTGGTTGTTAGGTCCGTCCAAATTTAGCTATTTCTAAAGTGAGGTTGAGTGGGAAAAAATCAAATTCCACATATTTTAAAAGTATTTGAATTTCTACTAATTTAGCTAATTGAAATACTTCAACAAAATGCTTGCATTTTAAATGTTTTTTAATTTCTCTATCCAAACAAAAGATTTCATTACAAAAAAAATCTAAATTTTTCAAAACAATGAATTGTTTCATTAAAATGCTCTATCCAAACACATTATAAGAATATTTAAGGATGATAAGTGTAAGTAGAAATAAGCTCTTAATTGGTCAGAAAAAAAGAGATTTGTTTAGATAAATTTTTAAGATTTTTGTAGAAGACTATTCTAACATCCATGACTCATTAGATATTTTAGGAATGTTAGTGTTGGATGGATATGGATGACAAAATTAGTTAAGTTGAAGACATATGTGGAATACCTTTTTCAAATTAGCAAACCTTTTTGGAGTATTAAAACATAATATTTTATATAAATTAATAACATTCCTCCATTTATAAATATATGGTTGACATCTTCCTAACTTCGCAATATAAATAAGACATCATTGGATTTGAGTCAATCTTCAATTCAAATTTTTCAATTGAAAATAATTTTGTTTGCGTCAATCTTCAATATATTGTTTGAATATGAATGTGGGTATAATTTGATAGTATCAATGAATGGGCTTAACATGACTTAGTTTAACCCTACTATTACTTGATTGATTCATACTTACCTTCCACATAAATATTTGTATTTGTACCAATATTGGCATTGCAATTTATTATGTAATGTAAATGCACAATTATTTGATAAATTTGAAATTTTTAAATTTTCGTTTGAAATTCGTAAATTTGCTTTTTAAAATATCTTTTTATTTAAAACTGTTGTTGTTTTATATGAAACAGAATTCGTGATTAAACCTTAATTTTTCATTTGGAATTTAATAAAATGGTGAATGTAATATTAATTGTTTATTTAATATTATACAAGGATTTTTCTTGTTGATTTGATTAATACGTATATACAAGTCTGACATTTTTCATGAATTTTTGGTATACATGCATTAAATTATGTTTTATTGTGCACACTTCATTGTAGTTGATTTATTCTGATCATCATCTTTATATTTTGTACATGGAGATCAACCAAAAATAGTGTGGAAATATTATGAAAAGGATGAATGAAACTTTCTGAATGCAAGTAAAAAAATGTCTTTCGGAATGAGATAAGACAACACCTTTAAAATAAAAGTATAATATACATTCATGAAACGAGTTTATTTTTAACCATGGTCTTTAAAAAATTAATTAAAATTAGATCAAATCGAGTCAGATGTTTAATTATTTAGATATTATATATATATATATATATATA
>Ga0214543_1003721_pt1 | contig 29443 bp, 18 predicted proteins | sample CNSS2metaG_FD_160094 | JGI IMG/M metagenome (GOLD analysis project Ga0214543, IMG submission 160094) | Root nodule microbial communities from cowpea collected in UCLA plant growth center, Los Angeles, California, USA - CNSS2 | ecosystem: Host-associated > Plants > Roots > Nodule | place: USA... | reverse complement strand
AAAATTTGCAAGTTTAAATGTGGGAATAACATCAAAACTAAAACTGTATTAAAAAAAAAAACACCATATTAGGCCTCGGTTCTTACCAGAACCGAGGCAAAAAGCAAACATATGGCCTCGGGTCAAGCCAAAACCGAGGCCAAAAGGTGATCGAATTTTTAAAAAAATTAAAAATAAATTGCACTTATGGCTTCGGTTATGCTTGAACCGAAGCAGAAAGCTGGGCTCTATGGCCTCGGGTGCCTCCGAACCGAGGCAGAAGAGGGCTCTATGACTTCGGTTCACAACCGAGGCCAAAAGCGATCCTTTTTTGGCCTCGCCTCAATATGCTTCGGTTTGGGAATCGGTGCAGAACATTAAAAACAACCGTTGCCAAAGCCCCTTCTTTCACTGATGATTTGATATCGAAGAAACAACCATCCTTCTAATATTGAATATTTAATAATATTACGTTTCCATTACCATAATTTTTTATTACTTTATAAAATTAATTAAAATTAATATTAAAGTAGTAAGAAAATGGGTATGGGTATGGGTACAAGATTATACCCGTTACCCGATGAGGATGAGGATGAGAAAAAGTTTGATACCTGTTGGGTTTGGGTATGGGGATATGGATGCATATTTTTACGGGGATGGGTATGAGATAGCGAAACCTGTGTCCGCCCCGCCCCGTTGCCATCCCTAAATCTAACATTCTCCTAATTGACTCATATAATGACTTGAATATTCAACAATTAACTTTAATGCTATGTTCGTTTGAGGTAGAGTGGCAAAGCGAAGATGGATTATAGGGGTGATCAGCGAAATGGAGCAGGATTGCAATCTCCCCACTTATGCGCTGATTTGAGGGGATTCACCAGCTTAATGACAATTTTACCCATCCATGGTGTGAAGGAGATGAACATGGAGAGTTGAGTGTGCTTAAACAAAGGATCCGATCCCACAAGGGATCTATGTTAAGAGAGAAAGTGAGAGATTCAATCCCCATTTGAATGGATCGGACGGATCTAGGGCTTGAGGGATTTGATCCCATTGAAATTGGCTTATTGAGGGATTCAATCCTATTTTGAATGGATTGGATCTAGGGTGAGGGATTCAATCCCATATCATGGAACATATTTGTTGGTTGGTTAAAGTTGAGAGAATTCGATCCACATGCTTGGTTTCTGTTTTTTTTTTTACTAATACAAATATCAATATATACTACTTATTAAATTAAGGACAAAATGGTAATCTCATTTATACTTCTATTAAAACATATTTTTTAATAAATCACATCAATAAAATCTTTCACAAACTTTCACAAAAATTACTTATAATTTACTCACAATCACTTCTAAATTCCCTTAAAAATAATAAGACATAATTCACTCTTAAATTCACTTAAACCTATTTACTCTCTCTCTCTCTCAAATACTCTCCCTCAAGTAAACACCGTGTAAGTACACACTATATATTGAACTTATCAAGTATATATTGAACTTATCAAGTCATTACTATTCATTGACTTAAACTAGAAGATTAGATCATAGTGATTGTAAGCTATCCAATAACAAGATTCCTTCCATGTTTCACAAATCATTTAACTTGACTTAATTTTAATTAAACGGTAAAAAATATTAAAACATTTACAATGAAAATCACAAGTATTAAACAGAATCATCACACACACAATATATATATATATATATATATATATATATATATATATATATATATATATATATATATCAAACTATATTGTAAACAAGTACTTACCATTATATTCGTTTTTTCAAAACAATTAATGGATCTCTTGATCTCTTGTGTGATAAATTTTAGTTAATAGATTCACTATCATTAATGAACCCTTTATTTATGCACTTCTTCTTTAATTGATAAATATTTCAAATCCATATCTTTTGTTCCTTTCAATTATTTATCATTCTTAAAAGAAAAAAAATGGTTGCAAAATTATGACAATAAATCCTCATTATACCAAACCCGTAAATTATATTAAAGATTTTTTTATATCATACGAAATAAACTTGAAGAATTTAACTACTATATTTAATCAATTTGAAATGAAAGGTGCGTAAGAAAACTAAGTAAATTTGGTAAAGATTGTGATCCCGTTGGGAAAGTTTTTAACAAATAAGGACACAACATTATTTCATTATCGCAATATCTATGTATTAAGAATAAGAGTTATATATTTTATTAGATTTAATTATCAAAGGCACCAGTGGTCTAGTGGTAGAATAGTACCCTGCCACGGTACAGACCCGGGTTCGATTCCCGGCTGGTGCAATTTTTTTTTCTTTTTTCGAAATTTAAGAGAAGTGGTCCATTAACCCAATAAAAAAATGGGTCGGATTACATTTTGAACCCGCCATTCTAAAAGATTTCGACCCGCTACCCGTAGCCCGTAAGGTCAACCTCACCCGACCCGCTAACCCACAACCCTTACTTCCATTTTTATTTTTTCCTCCTTTCTTTCTTCATTCATTCTTCATCAGCGACAACACAACAGAGTACGAAACAGGTTCTTCGCCACACCGCTGACACAGAGCAGAAATCGAACGTGAACATTTTCAAAGAAGAAGTTGGTGCCTCAGAGAACAACGCCAAAATGTCGGTGTTGATCGTGACGAGCTTAGGGGACCTTGTCGTCGATTTGCACACCAACAAATGCCCCTTGACCTGCAAAAATTTCTTGAAGCTTTGCAAGTGAGCTCTCGAAATTTCTCATCCCCTAACTCTAGATTCGAACAATTTTGCAATTTATTTTTTGGGTTCTCTTCCGTTTTCGATAAATTTCTCGGTGCTTCTGGAACGAATACCCTTATTGGGTCTTTGTTCTTCAGATAAAAAAGGCACCAAACTTGGTCTTTTGTAATGCACTGTATGGTATTTGCGTAAGTGGATTCTTGATCGAAATCACAACATGCTCTCTGTTGCTGTGAATTTTTTATGCTCTGTATGTGTTGTTTTATTTTATGTACTATTGTTATGCTAGTTGCATACATGAATTATTTGATGGAGTTAGGTTCCGTTTGGAAGATTTTATTTGCAACTTATTTGAAATTATTTTATAACTTAAGAAGTAAGTGATTGAGAGTTTATGGAAACAGCTTACAGTCTCTAAGTTGTTTTTCTTATAAATAAGTTCTTTAGGGTAGCTTATGAAAACAACAGCCTATTTATATGTCAACAAGCAAACCCTGTTTTCTATTTGATTATAAAAAATAAATTATGTACAAACAAGTGTTTGCATATTGAGTACTTACTTATTAAATAAGTCCTTATTTCAGTTGTTTGCCCAAATTGGTCCTTATTGTTATTACTTTGTTTTGAAAAAATTGACGTACTGGTGTGATTTCTCATATATGGTTTTTGTTCAAATCATAATGTCTCTTTGTGGGTTTGGAATTGTTGCACCAGGATTAAGTACTATAATGGGTGTTTATTTCACACTGTTCAAAAGGATTTTACAGCTCAAACGGGCGATCCAACTGGCACAGGAACTGGCGGTGATTCTGTTTACAAGTACGTAAACGGGACTGCTTTTGCATTTTGTGGCTGTTTAACATTCACTGACCTTTTTTTTTTATATATATAAAATGTGAAGCTTCTGACGTTGCATTCTCGTCTATGCAATGGCTTTCTCTTTTTAAGGTTTCTTTATGGCGATCAAGCCCGTTTTTTCAGTGATGAAATTCATATTGATCTTAAGCATTCCAAAACTGGAACAGTTGCCATGGCAAGTGCTGGGGAGAATTTAAATGCTTCACAGGTATGGCATGTTTGGAGCAGGTTGAGGGTTCCTTCCCTGTTATTTAAGAGTAGTTGTATGTAAAATAACTTTTCAATTACTATTGTTTTGTTGTTTCTATTTTCAGTTCTATATCACACTGCGTGATGACCTTGACTACCTCGATGGCAAGCACACTGTAAGTATTCCATGCATCCTTGCTTTACTTGTTTCACAGGGTATGGATGCTTCTTTATTTTGAAAATATGGAAATATTTTTTTTTTTTATGGATTTGGATCAATTGACTCTAGGTGGTTTAACTTCTCTTGCTCAAAATAGTTTTAATTTTTTAGGTTGTAATTACATAGAGAGAAATTAGGGAAGGTCTTATTTTACTGAGGGTTTTAATAGGGCTCTATTGTGTTGCTATAACAGTGTAGCCGTGCAAATTGGTCCCTTGCTCGCTATAGGGCTGCTGTAGTGGAATAATTCAGTGGATGTAGTGGACCAAATTGTAGGTTGAATAGCAGGCACTATAGCAGTGCTGTGCTGATTCCAAATAATGCCTTAGAATAGATACTCACATTAAGTATCTACTGCAGTTATCAGAATGATGTCTTTATTTCCATTTTTTTATGAAGGGTGACAACCAAGTTATGTCCATGCTTCTTGTTAGATATAGTTTGATATTATTAAGATATTGTTAGATATTGATAACCACAATATCAAACAATATCTTCTATTTAATCTTTTTATTTTCAGTTACTCTTTTTACTTGTACCTCTCTCTATTATAAATAGATTACCCTATGTGTGGTTTATACACAAGGGAGATTAATCTCAATCCCTATTTTCTTTATTCTCAACACTTCTCATCAACTTTCTCCTCTGTAAACTGAAACTTCTACTGGATAAAGTGATGAATATTCTTTTGGTGGAGCTCACTACTAATTCTGCTCCATACTCGGATTGCTGCTTGATCTGCTTACTTTACTTTCCACAGGCAAATAGTCTGTTCAAATGTCAACTACCTTCCTAACAATACCACCACCATCCTATACAGAAAATAGTAATCAGCAGCAGCAGCTTCTGCAAATGCCTAAATAAGTGCCCATCCCTGAACTCGATAATATTTGCTACTATATCAAGTTGCATCCTAGTAATCACCTCATGAAGCCTGAAAATTTGCTTAGCCTTTCTCATGTATATAACAAAACACCAGAAAATCTAATGATCTCCTGGTATTAGACTAACCATAGGAGATAGTAGATCACTCATACCCTAGCAGTAGCTAATTTCAGGGTCATCTGATAGCATCTCTGTGCGCTGAAACATGCCATTTGCTTATTTAAGAGGCTCTAGTCTCTACGACGTTTCCTAGATGTGGCCTTGGAATTGAAGTGGGAATAGATATTTGCTGGTAGCCCAATAGTTGATGACAAGGCTGGCTGAATAACAATTGTTAGGATAGATTTTGATACCATTTTAAAATTGAATTTGGATCTATCTCAACTCCTTAATGTGCGCATGTAACTGAAGTGGAAATAGGTATTTCTTGGTATCTGATAGGACCTGGTAGTATTGAATCAAAAATGTAACAACAGCGGAACAAAAAAATACTGAAACCAGAAAAACATAAACCAGAGAATGTTCTCTGCCCTGTGACAACAATCACCCCACAATACCCTAAAATGATTCCTCCCCCTAACCTCCTCCACTCTCTAGCTTTTTATTCTCTTTTTCTCCCTACGTATTCCCGCATCACCTTTCCCCCAATCCTCCCATGCCACGTGTGCAGTTAGTTACCTCCACTCATAACAGACTCATTCCCACTAGTGACCTTTTTGCCCCTTCTACGGTAATAATATTTCAAAGGCCTTTGCTGTTGAGGCCCATCAGTATCCCAATAGTGGGTGGAATGGCAGGCTTAACAACAATTGTTAGGACAGATTTTGATACCATTTTAAAGTTGAATTTAGATCTAACTCAACTTTATAAAACCAAATTTGTTGCTCCGTCAGGTATTTGGTGAACAAGGTATTTCTCAAGTTGTTGATGTTGGAAAGCATTTTAATTCTGTGCTTATTCTAGCAAATGGTTATTTGAAAAGCATGGATCATTTTCTGGGCCTAGAGAAAGCATAAAGAAAAGAAGAGCAATTACTAGAGTCCGAGGAGGTGATCAAGAATGAAATATTACCTAATTCTATTAAACATTGATTTGGAAATGCTACTTTAATTATTTAGGGTCCATTTAATTCTATTAAGAAATAAGGTACTGTATAGTACATGAATATTTGTCTCAAGTTTGATTTAAAAAATAAAAAAAGATCACTGGACAGTGCCAATTGAATGGCGATGGGCAGAACAAAAATTCTACTTTTTGTTACTCCAAAATCATGTGACAACATTTTGTCCCAAGTACAAGATACTGAAAAGATAAAGGAATCCTTACCTCTCTTTTCTCTCTTCCCCCACCTTCCCTCCTCCCACTCGTTTCCCAACTGTTTCAACTTTCAGCACATACTTTGAGTAAATGCATATATACTAAATGTAATGGAGCTATCCACATAATGGATTGTGTGTGTATCAAATGATATATAATTAATCACACAATATTATATATATATATATATATATATATATATATATATATATATATATATATATATATATATGTTATTATTTGTATTTAGATAAATAATATTAAAAGGTATCAAAGCTTATCTATATATTTTGTTTGTGCTGTCCATTGTTTACCAACAATGCATGGTACAAAATATTGTCAACTTTGTCTTCAGCTGTTCACCATGTAGTTGAAATTATTAGTAACAAAACAAGTCACGGAGGATGTTACTGTTCTGATACCGATTAGGGATACAATGAATTCCCTTTGTTATGCACACAAAGTATTATTATTTAAAATGAAAAAGTGATACATAACAAAGAACACAATTAATATCTAGTAATGAGAAATGTTTTGTAAGATATTTTCCTATCAGATCACACTCTAACTAAATCAAAATATATCTAATCAAATTATATATGTAACACTTACATTTAACTTTAATCATGGAAGTCACTTTTTTGTTTTTTTCTGAGATTTTTTCATTGTTACAGGTCTTTGGTGAGGTAGCTGAAGGATTTGAGACTTTAACTAGAATAAATGAGGCTTATGTGGATGACAAAGGAAGACCATATAAAAATATAAGGTTTATACTCATTCTTCTCCACTAAAAAACATGAATTGAAAACAATGATTTCTTATTTGTCATTTTGAGAGGAATACAATGTATTCATCTTCTTGAATTACTTGAATAGAATCAAGCACACGTACATCCTAGAGGATCCTTATGATGATGCTTCTCAACTATCTGAGTTCATTCCTGAAGCTTCTCCAGAAGGAAAACCTAAAGATGAGGTAATGGTTGATTGCAACACTTTATTTCATTACTTGAAAATGCAGAAGATACCATTGGTTATTTGTTAGCATTGCAATTGTCTTTTATAATGTAAAACTATTTATCATGGAATGTGTTCAATTGATTCAAATTGACCTTATTTTTCTCAACTTAACATTGGGAAAACCCATTTGGTACTTTATACAATGCGTATCTTTGATTTTGCTTTAATTCATTTATAGAAATATGACAAGTTTGTCTGCAGAGATATCTCTATTTTGAATTATTGGAAATGCATTGGTCCTAACTCATGGGTGGAATATTGCATGAGCCTATTAGGAGTATTTGTCTATAATTGACTTGAGACATCTAACACCCACCCATCATGCCTAAATCTAGAGTTGTGAAATGTGAAGTTTACAAGTTGGCATTTATAACGAGAAGACTGGATAGTGCATGGTTTTTCATGAACCAACTATCGCAAAAGGTTAACTTCTTAAGTGAAGATGTGTGGATGTTTATGTATTTATAACATGCCGCCCATGGAAGAGCCTATTGGGATGAGAGTTTGAGTAATGGTCATACTTATACCGAAATTTGATTTTATTAAAAGAATGATGGGGCAGAGATCAAACGCAAGACCATTTTTTTCGTACACTGGAAACTGTCCAAGTCTAAATCCCCAAAGCTAACATAATGGAGGAGGATTGCTGAAGCCTTAAAGAGTGTATGGGCCATATTTGAAGCCGATAGGGTACATGATAGCATGAATCTTTGCCCCTTGTGATACTTAATTGAAATACTGCCTTATTAGAATTAAAAAAATGCAGATTTTAGAGGTTTTATATGATCAGTAGAGTACTTGGAATGGCATTTATCCTTCTGTTCCATGTATGGTGTTGGTTGCTTTTTTCAAGCAAGGTTTTCTGAGTGTTCTTTTCATGGTTTCTCAGTGTGTTTTGTTTCCCCGACATAATTGAAGGGTTAATTAACTTATTTTGCATTGATGTATTTGTTTAATTCAAGTGTTTTATTTATTTATTTGTTTTGGAGAATATCTCTTTCTCCCCTAGTAGAAGGTGAGATGAAGACTGAGATTTGTTTCCCACTTTTTGCAAGTTATAACAGTTAATCATGGATTGATTACATGATGATTGGATTCTTTTGATATTACAAATTAATTTATGTCTGGCTGTCACTCTGTAGCTTTAGATTGATGGTTATATTGGATTTTACTTGTTATGCAATGGTATATTTATTCAGCATTCATTGTAAAAGAGTTTCTTGTGATTCTTGTGATTACAAATCAATTCAATTCAAGTCAAGTTTTATAATAATGAAAAATTCAATTTTACAGTCTTCAGTAAGCATACATGTTCAAACACCTAAGGCATGACTTAAGCAATTTTACTAGGTTGACGATGAAGTACGACTTGAAGATGATTGGGTGCCCATGGATGAGCAATTAAATTCAGCAGAACTTGAGGAGGTTATCAGATCAAAGGAAGCTCATTCTAGGGCAGTTGTACTTGAGAGTGTAAGTATAATTCATAGTTTTAGTACTTCATTTGTGAATATGATCCCTTGTAAGTTGTAAACTTGCTTTTCTTTCTTATTTTAGATTGGGGATATTCCTGATGCTGAGATTAAGCCTCCTGACAATGTATTGTTTGTCTGTAAATTGAACCCAGTGACTGAGGTGAGTAATCCCGTTACATAGTTATCATATTCTCCTTCTCCCTCCCCCACCCCAATTTATACTGAGGTCAAAATCAATACTTGTCTATTAATACTTTTTCTTTTAAATTTTAGGATGAGGACTTGAATACTATATTTTCTCGCTTTGGAACTGTATCATCGTGAGTATTAATATTAGGCAGTTTACCTGTCATGCATTTACTAATAGTGATATCGTTTTGTATATACTGTTCTTACTTGATATTTTAATTATAGGGCTGAAATCATCCGTGACCACAAAACTGGTGACAGTTTATGCTATGCTTTCATAGGTCAGTATGTATATCCACCACTGTCATTTGTATACAATTTGTGCTTCTATATTGAGAAATGATCTTCAGATTGCCAATTTCAGTTCCTTGATCCTGAATCTGGAAACAATAGTTATTGTTTTTTGTTTTCCTGTTCTTTTATATCTTAGGATCAGTTCTAAGAATTATGTCAACCTCCTCTGATTCACTTAAATCCTACTTAATAAGTTTCTCTTTGTATTTGGTTATATTTTATTAAGCCCGGATACGGACATGACACGAACACAAAGATACCGTTAAATTGAAAAAACATAGGACACGGGACACGACATGTATATAGATATTAGTTTCAAACTTTCAACTAACACATTGTCAACTAACACAAAAATGAATTTAATCTATATATCCGATATCCAAAAAATTGAAAATAGTGATCATATAAGATTTTTTCTTATTTTTATAATCATAATAGAAACTTAACTTATGTGATAAGTTTACAAGTATATGGGCTTTTTAGAAAATCATTGAATTTGTGGTTATTAACATTGTGTTGGAGTCATGTCAAAATTATGTCAAAGACAAAAAATGTCTTTCAAATTGGACACTTTACTGACACATGTGTCGTACGAGTATGTACACGTGTCGGTGTCCAATACGTGTTGGACACGGGACACACCACTGATATAGTGTGTCCGGGCTTCATAATATTTGGTGTTAGAAGTTCATACATGTTTGGCTAAATGCATACATACCCCATAAAATTTATTACATATTTGAGAAGAAATAATGGTTATTATTTTATCGTTAACTATTATTTCATGGTAAATTATTTTAGAATTGGAGAGAAAAGAAAATAACAAATTGAAATGAAGGATAAAATATCCTACTTAGGAAGGAGTAAGATTTAAAAAAAAACAAATCATCCACGTATCTCTCCCCATTTTCTTTGCATATTGATAAGGCTGTTAACTTAATAAGTCATAGACAAAATTCCACTTCATCCAAATATGCTAAAGATATGATGAAACTGTAAAACAATTAACTTGCCTTTCTTATTCCTTTCTAAACCTGTGAGTTAATCGTTAAGAACTCTTCCCAGATTCAAAAAACACATCCAGAATTCATAAAAACCCCAATAAGTTTATTTTAATCAGAAGTGGCTGTTGTACGGTGCAAGAATGGACCGCATTTTCTGAACACAAGCCATAAAAAAAAACACATTTAAAGAGCTTTGTTTCGTGTGAACTCTGAAGATTTAACCTATTATTAGTTTTTTATCATGTTATGTTCCATTATCCAAGGAAAAGGCCCGAGCTTTGGAGATTTGGATTTGTGGACACCAATGAGTAGATAGAAATGTACGTTTGTACAATTAAATTTGTGCTGCAAACTAATTGTGCAACCATTTTCAACATTTTATATTGGTTTCCTTCAAATAATTTATCAATATTAGGATTGATTTGTTTCTTAGTTTCTAGATAAAACCCTACTCTGTAATTGGAAAATGAATGATCTCTTTTTGTTTTCATGCAATTAACCACTTCTCATTTTTACTCATTGTGACAGAATTTGAGGACAAACTGTCATGTGAGCAAGCATATTTTAAGGTATACTGAAAATTTTGAAGCATATTTTTACCACATGAGTATTCTTTCTATTTCTAAATTACTCTGTTTTGCTTCATGCACATTAAGTATTGTTGTAGATTTATTTATTTCTTCCTTCTATCCTTGGTTGGCTTAAATATACTATAGATACTAAAGATAATGATAATTTTGTTATTCTTTCAGATGCTTGCCTACCTGTTACATTTCCTATGATCTTGCGTTTCAATTTTTATTTGAGTTTTGGACGGTGGATTGAAGATTGTTTCTCTAGCAATTCTGAGTTCAAATAAGTATTTTTAAGTGTATATATAGAAAAAAGTTGTTGTGGTTTGAAAAGAAAATTCGTATCCTGAACTTTTTTCTCCTTGATTGCTCCCTGAACTGCAGATGGATAATGCTTTGATTGATGATCGAAGGATACATGTGGATTTTAGTCAAAGTGTCGCAAAATTGTGGTCCCAATACAGGCGGAAAGATCAAAAGGGTAAAGGTAAGGATAAAGATATCTGTTAGGATAAATTGCTAGGTATGGATGTAAGTCTCACATTAGAAATATGAGATTCTTGTGAGGTTTATAAGAGCTTGGGCTTTCCAACTACAATAGGTAGCTTTAGCTTTTGTGATGTGTTCCCAAGGTTCTTTACCACCAATATTGCAATTTTTAAGGATTTGTTTATTACCTGTTTCGTTTTTACAGCATTGTGCTGAATGCCAATATTTGGTTGTAGACAGCTGCTCTTTTCCCTATGTAATCTCATTACAATAATTTATCACCGCAGGTGGTGGTTGCTTCAAGTGTGGCTCTACAGATCATATTGCCAAGGACTGCACTGGAGATGCTACAATGAAACAACCACAAACAAAATACATTTTAAAGGATGATAATACCCAACGTGGTGGAGATAATTCTAGGTATGTACTTCTGATTGCATGTACCACTCTTTGACTGTCTCTGATTTTTGTCTGTCCAAATGTGTGACAGCAATTTCATGGTCCATGCAGATATGAAATGGTTTTTGATGGAGATGATAACCCAGAAAGTCCAAGGCAAGATGTAAAACACCGAAGGCATGATAGGGATGACCCAGTTGAGAAAAAAGGTAGGGAAGAAGATTTTAAAGATCATAGAAGTCGTAGGGATCAGGATATGGTAGACTCGAAAAGAGATAGGTACGGTGATAGAAGTAGAGGGGATGGGGGAAATGGAGAAAACAAAGCACGATATGAAAGAGGTGCAAGGGATTTGGATTCCAACGCTGACAAGAATGACAGAGATAGGCACAAAGGTAGACATGGAAATGATGATTACAGGTGGAAACATGATCATGGATCCAGAAAAGAAGAGGATGATAGCAACAAGCGTAAAGATGAGCGAGACACTAGAAGAAGAGATGAAGATGATAGCTACAAGCGTAAAGATGAGCGAGACACTAGAAGAAGAGATGAAGATGATAGCTACAAGCGTAAAGATGAGCGAGACTCTAGAAGAAGAGATGAAGATGATAGGAGAAACACAGATTCTAGCCATTTGGAGAGAAGGAATGACAGAGGTTATAGGAAGAGACCTGAAGAGAGTGGAAAACAAGATGTGAAGATTGATTCTGGACGAAGAAAAAGAAGTCCAGCTGATGATGATTACAAAAATGGAAGGAAAGATGAAGATTACAGACATAGAAAGGAAGAACGAGGTAAAAGGCAAGATATTGAAGCTGATGAGGATTACAAACGTAGAAGGGAGGATGGAGATTACAGACCCAGAAGGGAGGAACGTGGACACAAAAGGCAAGATATTGAAGCTGATGATTATCCTCATAGGAGGCATCATGGTGACAGGAGATGATGATTGCTCTCACTATATCCTAATGCTAAGCACAGAACCTTTGAACCGCTATTATGTATGTCCCTTTTGCTTCGATTTTTCTGGTGAAGCAGATATTGATATGTTTTAGAACAAGGTTTTTGAATGGCTTTAGAAAACTCATTTTCATGTTTGGTGCTTAACATAGCAGTTTGTTTTCTTGACATAAATATTGGGTTTTCATAAATTGTTAGACGGTGGTTGACTAAAACCAGCTTTACTAGTGGTACATGGGATGTACTAACAAGTCCCATGCAACACTTTATGTAATCCATGATTTCTGATTTGAGGTAGGGGAAAATTCAAAATTGTTTATGTAATGCATTTGTAGGTTACGTAATTAGAAATGCACTTATGAACCTGAAAATACATTTTTGATTGCATGACATAGAAGTATATTTTGGATGATTCAATCTAGAGTTGGTAGTTATATTTCTTGATTTTTCAAGTTCGGAATACATCTCTGAAACGGATGATGTGTAATTTTCTTTTAATCAGCAGATAATATGTAATACATTTCTAAATTCGAAAGTCTATTATGGATTATATAATCTTGAAATGTATTTTAAATTGCATAATTTAAAATTTAAAATTATATGTCTGGATCGAGTGTTTTACAACTAATTTTTGGATTTTACAATCATAAATAAAAAAATGCAGAAAATAACTCACTTCAAAAACTCTTTGGAACATATCCCATGCGTTCCAAAAACCTCTTTCCAAAACTTTATGTAGAGATGTTATGGAAAATTTGTTCTGAAAAATATTATACATATTTCGAAAAGTTTATTTCAGAAATCCATTCTTGAAAGCTTGTTCCGAAATACATTTGATGTATTTTGGAATTATATTTCAAAAATTTTATTTGAGAAACTATATTCCAGAAATTTCAATCTATAATATTTTTTTTGGAAATTCCAGAAAACTTCTTCTGGAAACTTTTCAGAACATTGTATTTCGAAAGTCACTTATACAGAAGGTGGAATGTCATTTTGAAAATTTGAGAGGTTGCTGAAGAAATTGTTGTAGTGCAGGAAGTAAAAGCCTTTATTAAACTATTAAAAAGGCTAGTAACCCAATTCTATTTCTGGTATTTTATTACCTAGTTTATATTTTTTCTTTACCTTTTTATCATGTCTAAAGAGGGAGAAAACTACTTGTGTTAATTGTGGAAAATATTGTTAGCAAAGCATGACAAAACATGATGTGTTGATTTGATGATTTTGTGATGTTGGCGTCTCTTATTATTTGTTTCTCTTTCCATGATGTACTATCTTAATTTCATTAAAATGTAAGGCATGAATCAATATCAAAGATAATATCGAGTAAATTTGGATTGAAAAATTGGTTATATGTATTTGTTGAACATAGTAATCAATTATTGTGCAATTATAGAATCAATTATTATGTATTGGAGATATGCATATATACATTACAAAATGATCAAAATTAGGTATGCAATTATGCACAACATAATTACCGAAGATTTAATAATCTACTTACATAAATTTGAGCAGCTTAATTACAGGAGATTGATTGTTAATTAGCTTAATAACAAAAGAATAATTTGAATTTTATCACACCTATGCAGTTGAAGTGGGAGGTTCACAAACGCTTAAGCTGGTCCGGAAATCATCAAAAAGAATCTGAGGTAGGCTTTTGGTGAAGATATCAACTATATGGTGGTGGGAAGGTACATGAAGAGCTCGTGCTTGACTGCGTGCTACTTTTTTCTAAACAAAGTGAATATCCATCTCAATATATTTTGTATGCTAATGCTGCACAAGATTACCGGAGAGATAAATGACATTAACACTATCGCAATACACCAAAGTAGCTTGAGGGAGAGGAAAATGAAGCTTTAGAAGAAGATTGATGAGCCAACAAGATTCAGAAACAACATTTGCAACACCTTTGTATTCAACTTCTCCACTAGAACGAGAAAGGGTGCTTTGAAGACTAAGAGATGGGGTTGTCACCATGAAACACATAGTAACCAGTTGTGGAATGTCTAGTGGCAGGACATTCATCCTAATCAACATCAATATAAGAGATAAGTTTCTTAATAGAGGTTGGATAGAGGTACAAACCATATTGTAATGTACCCTAAACATACCGCATAATGTGTTTCAACGTTAGCATGTGCTCGGTGTAGGGGGCATGCATGTGAAGAAAGACCTGTTGAAAAACATAAGAAATGTCAAGACAAGTGAATGTGAGATATTGTAAGGCACTGACAAGACTCATATGGTGTGTCGGAGAATGTACTAAGCCTTTGCATGGTATCAACTGAAGTAGCAGAAGGATTGCAGGAGGTCATTCTGACGTGTGCAATGATGTCACTAGCATTAGTGTTTTGACTGAGGAGTAGGCCACCTGCATGTCTTGTCATAACAATCCCAGGAAAATAACTCAAAGGACCAAGATCCTTCATAGCTAATTTAGAGGCAAACAATGTCATGATAGATTTGTTGAGGTCATAGGATGAGAATGATGTCATCAACATAAAGGACGATGTATGCCATGTCAAAACCACATCAGTAGATGAAGAGGTAGTGATTAAAGTCCTATATTGGAACCCAATGATAGAAACATAGTCAACAAAGCGTTGGTACTAAGCACGAGGAACTTACTTTAGACCGTAAAGAGATTTCCTCAGGCGACAAACATGATCAGGGTGAAGGGGATCACGGAAACCTAACGGTTGGTGCATGTATATACACTTATGTAAATCACCATAGAGAAAAGCATTCTAAACATACAACTAATGAATGGTCTAGATTTGGAGAGAGCAATGGTAAGAACCGTTCAATTAGTCCCAAATTTCACCACAGGACTGAATGTCTCATCACAATCCACACTTGCAATTTGAGACTTGCCTTCACCTACAAGACGAGCTTTGTAAAACTCAAAATATCTTTTGGATTTTTTTTGTCTGAAAATCTACATACAACAAATGATATTAACATCACAAGGTTATGAAACGAAATCCCACGTATTATTTTTAGTTAGAATGTCAAATTCAGACTGCATGGTAGATTTTCAATTAGGGTCTGATAAAGCAAAGGTGGGATTTTTGGGAAGAGTTGATATTATAGGGTCGACAATGGAAATAAAAAGGTTAAAAATCCTTTTGGGTTTGTAGACATCGGTCATGCCACGGGTGGCCATGGTCCTAGTGGAAGGGGTGAGTCGTGATTGAAGGGTTCGCAGGCAGGGCAGACTGATCTAAAGTAGGAGAGGTAGATGAACTGGTTGTAGAGGATGACGTGTTGGATGAATGGGAGAGTTATCTTGCATGTTGTGGATTAGGCAAAGGCTTTGGGTCAGGGTTTAGCTAGGGATGAATAAGGGAGGGATGTATGTCAGTAGTGAAATTGTCATAAGTAGAGATATGGGAGGAAGGCATATGGGAAAAAGGAAATTGTATTTCATAAAAAATGACATGTTGTGATATTATTACCTTTTTGTGGGACAAATCAAAACATTTATAACCTCTATGATTAAAGGGATAGTCCAAGAAAACACACGGAGTCAATCGTGGTTGTGGTTTGTTAATGCCAAGACAAGGGAACAAAGGATAACAAAGACAACCAAAGACCTACAAATGTGTACAGGAGGGATCACAATGATATATAAATTGAGAGAGAGACCAATTAGACAAGGCCTTTTAAGGAAGTATATTAAGGAGATAAGTGGACATTTGAAGGGCGTGAAGTCAAAATTGAAGGAGAAACGAACGAATGAGCGAGGAGAGTGTGAATCATGTTGTTAATGGTTTGAATTTTACGTTCTGCTTTGCCATTTTGAGAAGTATGAGGGCAAGAGAACCGAAAGAGAAGACCATTATCACCACAAAATCGATGAAACAAGGTTTTGTCATACTCATGCCCATGATCACATTGAAAACATTTAACTTTTCGCAAAAATTGTGTTTGAATTTGATCAGTGAGAGATGTGAACTTTTCAAAAACTTGAGATTCAAAACCTAAAGGAAATGTCCACAAGAAATTAGAGTAATCATCTAGAAAAAAAAATATAATATTGATGACCAAAGGAACTTAAAACTGGTGATGTTCAAATATCATTGTATGAAATATAAAAATACAACAAAGTATCATTATTGGATGACACAAAAGGCAACTTAACATGTTTTCCAAACACACAAATAATAAATAGTTTTTGAATTCAAATGTTCAAAGACAATGAACTAATTACTAGGAAGAGACTGCAAAACAAAAGAGATGGGATGACCAAGACGATTGTGCCAGACACCGAAAGCTAGACTTGCAAAATAAGTAAGACTTATGACTGGATAGAGGACGTCAACACTGTCACATCTCATAAGAGGGATCCCCATCTTGAAATTAGTAACAGAGAAGTCAAAAGGGTCAAAAGAAACATAAATGTAATTATCAATAGTGAGTTATCACACAAAAATTATATTTTTGATAATATGTGGTGTGTGCAAGACGTCTTTAAGGTTTAAAGGTTTATGATAATTTTATGTAGGAAGGATTGTGTGACCAAAACCTTGAATTGGAATACCTTGACCACTACCAACAATTAGTGTCTGATTTAAATTACTCAAGTTAGAATAAAACTTGAGATTTCGTTAAGTGAGACGAGGCTTTAGTGTCCATGTGCCATATTCTGTCAAGAGGTGTTAGGGACATAATGCGTATAACAACGACAATGTTGGTAGGTACTGAGGAAGCTGTAGCGATATGGGCCTGAGGACGCTGACCTAAAATGTCGGCTTGCTTCGAAGATCCTCTAGGATGAGTCCACTAATATGTTAGATAAGGATAAGCAGACATGCCCTAAGGAGGGGGAGTCCAACCCTAGGAAGGAAAATACTGAGGTGGTTGCCAAGATGGAGAATGAGGTACAACAGGAGATACAAACAAACCAAATTAACCATTTGAGTAGGATCCATTATGTTGATTATGTCCACTAGAGCAACCCAAATTTCTACGATTGCGACTACACCTATAACGATTGTTTGAGTTATAGTTGGAGTGTGGTTATAAGGAGTGATTAGAGTCCCATGTGTGACGAAAAATAATATATTACTTTTTAACTATTATTTATTTATTTATATTATTTTCTATATTATACAAAAAAATTTGAAACATAATTTTACAATAACATATCACATAATTAAAATATTCACATAAACATATATTTACAATACTATATGCATCTTATATCTACACCATTTAATACCTCTTATATTTCCTATACTAGAAGAGGAAGAAGTGTTACTTATTTACAATTTCCCCTTCATATAGTGGCTTTCAAAGAGGAGGAGGAAAAATGTTATGGATAGGGTTCACTTGGACTGTTGGGGGTAAATAGAAGGTAACTCCAATTTGTCCTTCGATGACAATCGGCACGTTTGGAACAGAGAAGAAAGTAATAGTAGAGTTTCTAGTTTCCTGAAATGTCACAGAATTATTCACTGCATTGGTTTGCTATGCATTCCCCGGGAAAACAACCACAATGTCGGCGAAGAAGGGATCATGCATGTTGGGAGCAGCCATCTATGATAATGTTATAATTTTTTTTTTCACACATAATCATAAAATAGGTAAGTGAGACAAATATCACAAAAAGAAATATACAACATATCATAATAAGATAAAATGAAATGAAAATTCTCCCAAATCCATAAAACTGGATTTTATCATACTTTATAAAGATATTGATTAATTTTGTAGAGACTAGTCAGGATAAATGAGCTCATGGCCAACAAAGTAACTCAAGAACATCTCATTTTGAGTAATACCAACTCGTTTAAATCCCCAAGGTCATACCTCCAACTATAATAATCACATATTTATTTATTATAAATTTTATTTCAATATTAAACCATATAATTATATAAATAAATAAATAGATAGGATCATTAAATAATTAAAATAAATAAAAATAAATAAAAAGGACCAGTACGTAATTGGAGATAAATATAAATAAGTAAATAAGAGTTAATATAAATTGAATGAATAGAACCAATGCACAACTGGAGATGAATATAAATAAGTAAATGATAGTAAATATAAATTGAATAAATAGGACCAATGCATAACTGGAGATGAATATAAATAAATAAATAAGAACAAGAACTAAATATAAATTAGAATGAGGTTAGGGACACTCACTTAAGGTAAATAATATAGAGACAAAAATAATTATGAATAGATAAAGATAATCAAAGTAAAAAGATAAAATGATAGATGTCTCCTTCCCTTACCTTAACTATGGAAGATATGCTTTTGAAGATGATCTTTGTATTTTATTTTTCTCCTCTTTCTTTCCTCGCACTCGCAAAGACTCTTTGCTTCTCCTCCCTCTCTCTTTTTTTTTTTCATTGTATCTCTTTCCTTCCCCCCTTTGATTCACTTCACCCATATTTATACTAACATTTTGTAATGATTGCATTTAGTTTAAAATGCACTATTTTGTTTTTGTTTCAGTTCTTCCTTGATTTAGTTTAGTTAGTTAAAGATTGGGCTACCAAGACAAGATTTTTTTTATCCTATCTGACGTTAACATTAACCTGGCCTGACATTAATTGTGATTTGCCATTTTGACCACTCTTGGTGCATGTACATGGATTGTAACGTTGTGGTGCAGATTCAATCTAAAAATTTCTTTAGTTTACTTTATCATAATATATAACGTTTATGCATATATACTATTAAAGTTCAGTTTGGAGAAGACTATAATTTTTTTTTAAATATATCCATGATATTTAAAATTACTTCAACAAACAGGATAATGGTGTATAACAGAACAATATTATAAAATTATTGTGTAATGCGTATTATAAATGTGTTTATATTATTATTATTATTATTATTATTATAAAGGCAAAACATATTTTTTTTCTGAAACCGAAATGCTAGTTGTAATGTTATAAGTATTATAACTTATTTTATTATTGAAGTATATTATTTTGTAGTAATATTTTTATTATAATTATTTTAATTGCAAACACTTAAATTTTGATTTCTTGAATAATTATAATTTTTATATCATATGTTCATAATTTATTATCCTAGTCACATTACATATGGAAAATAATGTATTATAAAATTTTAGGTATTGACATACTAAAAATATTGTGGTATAAATTTTGAAATGTTACACCATGGGTCGAAGTATGCATGGCAGTATAAGAAACAATGGCTTGCAACTTCGCCAAACCAAATTCCGCAAGAGTCGGCATAAAACATGCTTCACTAAAAGAAAAGTCTTAAATAATAACCAATTTTAGTGACAAAAAATATGCTTATTCCTTTGTCAGCCAAAACCTTCTTAGCTAATGTCAGTTACCAATTTAGAGACCAATTCATAATAAAAACTATTTTAGTTACTAATTTAGAAACCAAATATAATTTTTTGAAACTATTTATTTACCAAAAAAATTTAATTTATAAATTGGTTCTAAATTGGTCATTCTAGCGACTAATTATTTTTTGTCACTAACATTGACTATTTTTCAAGAATTTTCTTGTAGTGCCTGGACGAAGGAAGGCAAATGGTTGCTCTGATGAATCCATGTGAGTGGAGGAGAAATCCTACTCAGAGACCAACAACATGAGAATTATTGTTGTCCTAAAAAATGGCAACTAAACAATTCCATGGAGCCATAACTCTGGAGCCTTTCTCCATAACAATGGCGAGAATATTAAAATAGATTGTAGAGATAAATCCACTAAAGTACGGTAGAATCAAGAGTAATTTACTGTTTGTGATCAACATCAATTAGAGCTAGACGTTCCTTTTTGGATTGAGGAATAATATGGTAAAGAGCTCTAGTTTTCCGAACACGAGTTTCAAAAAGTTCGGTCCACGTAACATAATAATCCTTCTCCATTTTCAGCACAAAGGGATGCTTTTTTTTTTTTTTTTTTTTATTAGAGATAGTGAGTTATTTTTTATATCAGAGACAGAGACAGTGAATTATTTTTTATATTAGAGATAATGAGTTATTTTTTATATTTTTTATAATGCTATGTATATTAGAGACGTTAATAATTTTAATAAAGTCATAACACTATATTGAATGTTTATATTTAAGTATTACAAATAGTATTTATTGTAATATTATTATGATTAAATGTTAAATTAATTATAATGTATCATTATATTAAATACTTATATTTAAGTATTACAAATAGTATTTATTATAATGTTAATATTATAAATAGATACATCCAAATATATTTAATTGTAATATTATTATGATAAAATTTTAAAATAATGATAATGTAATTAAATTTAAATAATGTATATATATATATATATATTATAAAATAAAGTAAGATCTTAGGTAAAATTAAATTTGTGTGTGGAGTGTCTATTCCTGAGTAAGGAAAAATTTAATATTATTCTTTTTTTTATCTTGAAATAACTATTAAATACATATTAATGAAGAAGATAAAAAATTGGTTTCCAAATATGAGACTAAACTTCCATATGATAAAACATGTACAATCATCCATAATATCTATATTATACAAAATTTTGGCTATAAATACTCACCTAGTAAAGTGGATAGTGTAACCAACATTTTTAGACAAGACAGGTAAGAGATTGAAGCTACTCATATGTGTGCCGACCTCTCTCATTTCCATCTTGTTCCAAAAAAGTAAAATACCATATAAAATAAATCTCAAAATATAGTATTTAAAAATGACTTTAAAAAGAATAAAAACAGTTTTTAAAATATTTTAACACTTACTTTTACTTAAAAAAGTATTTTAAAATTATGTTTAAATTACACAACTTTGGTATTAAAAGAAGAAAAAAAATATATTTGGACTTACGATTTGGTCTTTAATTTTCAAATGGTTCATAACTTCTTATATCAATATAAATTCCAATGAAATTGCAATGTTTTTCTCGACACACGGTGATACAAAAATAAGCGGAATGCACGTGATCAACGCACTTTAGTTGAACCCTAAAATAATTATTTAATTTTCACCTTTTTCTTATATATATATATATATATATATATATATATATATATATATGTATGTAGTGAAAGTGGAGCAAACAGTGATTTCAACCAACAAAGCATAGGAAGACGAAAACAAATCGTTGAATCTTATGGAATCGCCGTTCAAAGCAGGAATTCTGAAAGGGAAGGTGGCTCTGATAACAGGAGGAGCCTCTGGAATCGGCTTCGAAATTTCGACGCAATTCGGCAAACATGGAGCCTCCGTCGCGCTCATGGGTCGCCGCAAGCAAGTTCTTCACTCCGCTGTCTCCGTTCTCCAATCCCTCGCCATTCCCGTAATCAATTCACTCCTACTTTTCTCTCCACTCGTTGTTTTCCTTCAATTTAATTCGTGTTTTCTCGGAGGGAATGGTTCTCTCGCTGCTCTATTTTCACTTCCTACACTCTTAGAAATCAAATAAGTAAGGGTTTTTATTCAAATTATGTGGATTTATAAAAATGAGGTTAACACACTTGTTACGAACTCAAGTTATTTTTTGTGTATTACAAGACTCTGCTTCTACTGTGTAAATATTCATCCTCAAGTTATCTGTCAAATCCGCTACTATAGGCCTGTTTGAACAAGAAGAAAATAATGAAATGAACTTTTTTACAAGTTAAAATTGATATATTAGTTCATTTGTAAGAGCTCTTTCAGATAGTTTCTCTATTTTTTTTATAATTTTTTAATTTATGCATAGATGAACTTTAACTTACAGTGAAACTCATTATATATATTTTTTTTCTCTTATAAAAGTTTGTGGGGAAATTTGTTTAAACAGATTTTGGAACTAGGATAATCGCAACCAAGGTATAGTCAGGATTGGAGATCAGTATGAGCGTCACAGATTTATCTGGAATGGCGTGTTTATGATTTGAGAGGGAAAAGTGTTTATAAACTAAGTCCTGTGAGACTATTTTGGTTTTGAAGTACCGAAACATTTATTTCCACAAGACATGCCTGGGAAAATTTAACATGGGAATATTAGTGGACAAAGTTAGATGTAGTGTGGAAGGTGCTTTAAGTGTTATTCTTAGATGAAAATTAGAGTTTTCTTTTATCACAAAACATATCGAAAATTTTTAGCATTGTTAGAGCCAAAACATCAATTTTTATTAGAGAACACAAAACAACGTTGTAGAACTGCATTTAAGTTTCGTAGAGGAACCACACCTTATGAAGAAAAACTAAACTGATGGACTTTTTGGTCTAGTAAATTGCATCCTGACTCCGAATGTTTTAATTTTGTTTTTTCCTTTGGCAAGAGTGAATGGGTAATTGGTGTGGGTTTTGTTCTGGTTTAGGCGGTTGGGTTTGAGGGGGACGTACGGAAGCAAGAGGATGCAGAGAGGGTGGTGGAATCAACGTTTAAGCATTTTGGAAGGATTGATATACTTGTGAATGCTGCGGCTGGGAACTTCCTTGTGTCGGCAGAGGATCTCTCCCCCAATGGCTTTCGAACAGGTTCTGTCTGTGTCACCTCTTTTTTTCTTTTCTTTAATTTAAGGCAAATGATAATTGGGATATTGGTTAAAGAATTAAAAATAAAAAGTATATTGAGAAGTGTCACTAATAATATGTGATTTCCAATGCATCTTCGTTGTGATTCTGTTGAAGGGTTGTCTAACTCATGTAAGATGATTGGTGCAAATCCCTTTTGTACATAAATCTGATTAATAGAATTTTTAGATTAATCGTTTATGATGAGATTATTTAGTCACATATTTAGATTACTTTTTAGACTTCAGTGATACTCCAATAAAAATTAAAGTTCACTCTGGTCAACATAAATTAATAGAATTTTATGTTGACTTTTGATACAAAGTTATATTATGTGGATTGGTGAAATTCTAATTCTGACGGAGAACTGAACCAAAAGTACTTAATTATTTGTCATGATTTTGGAGAACTTATTTATAGTTATTCAAACTTATCTTGTGACATGAAAATGTGTTTGGGAGAGCTTATGGAAATACCTTGTGATGTGTTCATAAGCTGTTTTCAACTTATTTCAATAAGCTCTCCACAAGAATTTATGAAATCAACTTAAACTTATACGAAAGTAGTTTCATCTTATTTTCTTATTGGTCGTCATATGTAAGATCTTATATAATAAGAACTTAATTAGGTTGTTTTCCAAATGGGTCTTAATTAAGTTTTGTCAATTATGTTAATTGTTTTTAGACACTATTTATTTCTTATATTGAAAGCATCGGTGCTTGAAGAAAGCACTCATCCAAAAATGGGGATAGGATAGATTTGTGATGTTTCAGATGAGTAACTCAAGACACTTTCTAAGTTACTAGCTATCTCAGGTTTAGAGCATGATGCAGGCATATTCAATTCTACTAATTAAGAGAAAGGAAGTGGTGATAAGATGTGATTATTCTTGACAGTTTTGGACATTGATTCTGTTGGAACATTCACAATGTGCCGTGAAGCACTAAAATATCTCAAGAAAGGGGGAGAAGGAAGGAGCAGCTCTTCTGGTGGGGGATCAATAATAAACATCAGTGCCACCTTGCATTACACAGCTTCTTGGTACCAAATTCACGTGTCTGCTGCAAAGGTTTGTAGCACATTACTAACATGTTAAAATCATCTTGTTGGCATTCACCTTTTGAATTTCTATTGTTCACCAGGCAGCTGTTGATGCCACTACAAGAAACTTGGCACTAGAATGGGGAACAGACTATGACATTAGAGTCAATGGAATTGCTCCAGGTCCAATAAGTGACACTCCTGGCATGAGTAAACTAGCTCCCGACGAAATAAGTAGCAAAGCCAGAGTTTACATGCCACTGTATAAACTTGGGGAGAAATGGGATATAGCCATGACTGCACTTTTCCTAGCATCAGATGCAGGTTGGTCGCTTTGTCTTTTAACCCAAATTATTGTTTTAATCTTGTTTACATGTTTTTATTAGGAGGGCAATAAAATATTGGTTCTGTATATATCAATGAATGAATGTCCATGTCCGTTGAATTTCTTGAACTTCCTGTTCCTCTTAATTTTGAGCAGCTCCCAAACCAAAAAAAAAAAAAAAACAGAAAGTTACAGAAATAAAATTATTTTCAGTTCAGAATATTATTTTAGAATTTAAATACTCTATTCACGTCCCAATCAGCTAGTATTGTGTAAGGAAAGTTTCACCAAATTGCACAATATATAGTAGGTATTTAGTGCCAAGTTGAATATGTGCAGTGTAATACTATATGGTAGGAAATCGTTAGGAAATCTTGGAACATATTTTCCGAACTTCTTTCAACATCAGGGGATTTTTTGTTTTAGTTTTGGCAGGCAAGATTTAGGTACACGAAATAGTTATCTAACACTTTGCAATAAGTCATATTCTTCTTATACGTACTATACTCCACAAGTATACGAGTTGTATCTTAAACAATATCTAGTTATGTGCATTACTTTTGTAATATCTAGTTATCCTGTAGTTATTTTTAGTCTCTTTTTTATAATATGTAAACAGATATATGTTTATAATATAAAAATGTCTTTCTCTTTTATATAATAGTCTTGGCTGCTAGCAGACTATTCCTATTGTAGATTTGATTGAAACAAAGGAAAGTTTTTGCAGCCTATACTCTCTGTAGTGTGTAATTTATGCTTTTTCCCAAAAATATAATTCTCATATTTTGTGATATCTATTATTAGTGATTAATCTGTTTTTTTATTTTCTACCTGTACTGTACACACTTTCTTCACAGGTCCCAACCTGTATTGCATTTTCTACCTGGATTATTATCCTTTGGCTAGATATGTATCCAGTGGCACTGCATACATGCATTACTTTTCTATTTATCTAAGAATGTTATGGCATATACTATAATCAAGTTGGAAAAAATCAATCATTCTTAATTTTAGAAAACAAAAATGGTTTGGTATAAAAACACCTCGAAATATTGATTGTGCTTTATTCTGGCGAGATATTTGACTCGGCATGAGTAAATTGTTTTTCAACTCCCGCCATAGAACCTGGCTAACCCAAATTCAGAGATACATTTGATGTAAAGAAATTTCCATTCCATATTTATAAAACTTAATTCCTTAAGGTTGTTCTCAAAGTTTTCTTCACATGTGTTCATTACTTCTAATTTCTAAGTCATCATCATCAAACAGTTATGAGGGTGATAGCCCTTGTTAAACATATCAAATTAATATCTTTTACTTTCACACTTTTCATGTTTCACCCATCTGAGTACGCTAGAAAGAAATTGTTGACATGTTAAATTCCTGGATGGGGGCAATTATTGTACGTACATGGTTGATAATACTTTTTAGCGATGGAAAATTGAAACATTTCTCCAAATTTGTGAAGGAAAATTCATCAATGGCGACACTGTGATAGTTGACGGAGGACTTTGGCTGAGCCGGCCTCGTCATTTAGCGAAAGAAGCTGTGAAGCAAGTATCTCGATCAGTAGAAAAGAGATCAAGAAATGCACCCGTTGGTGTTCCAAAAAGCAAGCTCTGAACCACCACATTCTGGTTTTAGCTCCTTTACACACCGGGAATCGATTTATCATTTGTAGAATATTATGAAAATGCAACTTTTGATGTGTTACTTATAAATTGTTAAACAGCTGAATTTTCTCAAATTGCAGTACTCAAAATAAAATCAAGTTGTGATTCCCTTCATTATATATACAGTGTGTTGTCATGAACACTTACACAGATGTAGCGGACTTGCGCGGCTCAACTCTTCTTTTACCTTTACTAAAAAAAAGGAATTTAAAAATAGAAGTATACATTATTTGTCATCTTTTAATTATTTTGGTTTAAAAGCATTTTTTTAAAATAAAAATAACTTGGTGAGATTTTTAAGGTGAATTTGTTTAAAGTAGGAATTTGTCAAATAAAGAGTACATTCTACATTCTAAAATAAAATTATTAATTTAATTTGCATAAAGTTATTTTTATTGATAATTGAAATAAGTGAAAATGGTAAACATTTGAATAAATTATTAAAATGGGCAGCTAGTCGTGTTTGTATTTGGAAATATAATAATTTTAAAATTGGAGCGAATATATTAAGAAATGTTTAAATCCACTTTTAATCTTCATAATTTCGCGAGTGTGTAATTGTAGTTCTTTTAAAATTTTAACTTCAGATTTAATTATAGTTTTTCAAAATAAGACAATTAAATACATAAGACTAAAATTGTCTAATATTTATATATTTAATTCTTAAAAGAAAATGTAAAAATATCTCTTAGAAGTTACACGCATTAAAGTCAATTGTCAAATCTACTATGGATATTTTACCTAAACGAATATTTGACATATTATCACTCAAACATTTAACACTTCTTGTGAGTGATTAGATCACATACTAACATTATAACAGAATGGTTTAGTTTTGAAAGACACGTACATTATGGAGAAGTTCCTTATTTTATTTTTTTTATTCTTCAAAGTACTGTAAAACACATATAAAAAAAGAGTGTTGAGTTGTATTGTTTTAAAATTCAAATGAATATATTATCTATATTTTTATTGAGATAAATAATAGTTAGACTCGTTGAAGTGCGATTTATGAGAAAAAAAAAGAAAAAGAAAAAAATAATTAATCATGATAACTTAAACATGTTTTCACAAACTGAAAAATCACAATTTTGGAATAATTTAAACAAATTAAAAACTAATAAAAAAGGAAAAGTAACACAAATAATAATATTGGGTCATCTCTATATTGATATTACACCAAGTTCTTTATTCGTTCAATTAAGTATTATTTGTACAAGTTTTGGTCAAGGTCATCTTTAAGCCAAATATTTTTTAAGAAAGTTTCTCTAAGTTTTTACGCAATATAAGCATTCTTTGAGAAAAGAAACTAATGGTTTACATAATGTTGGGATGTGTTTACCCTAAAATCCTAGAAAATTGTATTTTAAAAGTGATAGTAGTTTAAAAATAGTAAGACTTGATTATTTTAATATTAAAAGATTTTAGTATAAATAGAATTCTTATAAACGAGTTTCATTATTTTAACTTAAACGAGTTTCATTGTTATAAACGTCTCTAAGAGTTTTGTCTTTCTGTTCATCTGATTAAAAAACCAAGACTGTAGGAATGATCCTCTCGGTGAGCTCTTCAATTTGGACCGATCAGTTTCTCCATTCACGTAAGTTAAGTTTCCGCTCTTTTTTTTTTTGTCTTTTTCTATTTTCTGTTACATGTAAGCCATCTTCCACTTGCATGCGTCGTTTTATTTATCAGTATGAGTCTCTACTGATCAATGATAATATTGGTATGTCCTGCTGATAGTTCTTGTGATGTTTCTATGTGTAGATAGATAATCCTGTGGAGTTAGAGATGTTTGACATTTATAAAGTTGCTTAAGTAGAATACCAGGTAAGGGAAGCTAATTTCTCTATCTTAATTCATAAACATGTTAAGAATTCATATTGTATGTTTAATTTTTGATTGATTGATGTATCTGGTATGTGCGATGGTTTTTCCTGTTAATTAAGAATAACTTATGGTTTAAATGTGTTTTTCATTCAATTGGTATGAATAATTAGATAGAATTGATGTTTGATAATTGAATGATATCTGCACTAGTTTTGGAGTGGTATGGACTGACTGAATATGCATAAAATCAATTAGATTAGTTTCTATATAATTCTGCATAGTTGCACACTCGCTGGGCGAGAGAGCTGATCTGCAAAATTATGTAGAACATTGATTTGCAGAATTATGCAAATTCACAAACTCGTTGGGTGAGTAATTCTCGCTAGGCAAATTTCCAAGTCAGGAACTTCCAAACCTGGGCTAGTGGTTGGGCGAGTGCTACTAGCTAGGCGAGCATGGACCAGTGGTTGGACGAGTGCTACTCTCTGGGCGAGTAAGTTAGGACCTGAAACTTGCATTCTTGAGTAATTTGAATGGTATTTTTGTGGTTATAGAAGCTAATTGGGATAATGATTGATTTAGATATGATTAATATATGTTATGTAATATGAGATTCTTTATATGAGATTGTTTATGAGATTGAGAGGTATTAAAACTAATTCAAGGAGAATTAGTTATGAATTGTGGTAGTGTATGCATTGAGGTAGGGATTGTCTAGGCAGTTATCTTGATGCTCCAATAACCATTCAAATTCTCAAGTAGAGAGGATTGAGTTATGCGGTGAGAGTAGTAGGAGGTCCTATCCTAGGGGTTTTTCCTTGACCATAGGTGTTAACGGACTGACCTTGTATGTGGTAGAGTTTTCACTCTTAATTTGTCGCTCTGTAGAGCATGAGATGCCACTAAAAGTGTAGAACTAACTAGATCCGACCTCAATGCATGTATGTGGATTAGTTGATTCGTAGTTTATAAATATATGTATGTGAATATTTTCTTGTTTGTAATTGTTATATATATATATATATATATATATATATATATATATATATATATATATATATATATATTTTGAGAAAATTCTTTAAAAGTCATTAGCTTACCCTTCTTCTATGTTTTTGTCTTGTGTTGTTTGTTTTCCTTTTGCGATGATCACATATTCGGTGAGAACAATGATGATTGCAGTTTTAAAGGCACCTTTGGAGGTTGAGGAACCATCTTTTAGGTCGAAGGTCTCAGTGAGAAGCTGTTGTAAGTGGTTAGCTTGTGTTAGAAATGTTTGGTTTGTATAATTGATATATTTATATAGTCTGATCATTTGTAAGGTTGTATTATTATATTTTATACATTTGTTTATCTGTTTTGAACATTCTATTTTATTAGTTTTAAGCTATTATAATTGGGATGTTACATTTACAAAAGAGTAAGGTGGTTTTGCTTGGCAGATCTTCTTACATCTCTCTAAATATATATA
>Ga0214543_1003719_pt1 | contig 29461 bp, 17 predicted proteins | sample CNSS2metaG_FD_160094 | JGI IMG/M metagenome (GOLD analysis project Ga0214543, IMG submission 160094) | Root nodule microbial communities from cowpea collected in UCLA plant growth center, Los Angeles, California, USA - CNSS2 | ecosystem: Host-associated > Plants > Roots > Nodule | place: USA... | reverse complement strand
GTTTTTAATTTATTTAAATTATAAAAAAAATAAAAAAAAAAAAAAAAACACATATTAGATCGGATACATACCATTAAAATAGTTGCAAATATTAGATGGTTAGTATCCACTGATTGCTTTCGAAAAATGCTATTTTGACCTTGTCAAGTAAAGGTATAAAATCGATTAATCCAAAACTGATTTAATACTTAGATATATTAAATCGGTTATACAACGGTTATACAGTTATACAACTGACTTAGTGGATCTAAGATCTAAGACATATTACAGTTATGTTAGAAGTCTAGGTTAATATAAGTTATTTTTCAATTTTATATTAATTTCATTCCCATTCAGAATCTTAATTCTTTTTAAAACTGTTTTAAAAATCATAATCTACTATCTTAATGCTATTTACTAGTATTTTATTGTTATAAATAAAATAATTAATTATTTTTAATAATAATACATTCTCTGGAATTAGGTTGAATTTGATGCATATCTATATATTTATATATATTATTATATATATATATATATATATATATATATATATATATATATATATATATATATATATATATATATATATATATATGCTTTTGTAATAATAAACTGGATTTTTCTTACTAATTGCTGAGATTGAATTGTGAACTATATAAGTAATTATCTTAAAAAAATAAAAAGAATAAAAATAAAAAAGTAATCAATTATAAAAAGAATATAGTCATTTTGTATAAAATCTGTTTTTTAATACCGAACTAATAAATTCTAATCATTTGTAATCAAGTAAGAATGGTTCTTCAAAAAATTTTATAAACGGATCTCAAGAATCATTCTTTAAGAGTGTTCAATCATCCGGCAAGGTCTTATAATTATTATTTTTTAAATAATTCTATAAGAGGTATTACCTTTTGATATCTTTTGTATGCACAAATTAATCAGTACCTATTACTAGTGTTTTTTTTTTTTTTTTTTTACATTTGTTAAGGTATTAATTTTTACCATCTATTATGAGAAGAGACATCAACTTATTATTCCATTTAAACTCAATATTTCATATTATAAAATCACCTTCATCGTCTTAACACTGATGAAGTGATATATAATAAATTATCAAATTACACCTTGTATAATTAGAATATTATGTATAAAATATAAAGAAAATGAAAAATTATTAAAATGTGAATTTTATTAGACTATATTACACTACAATAAAAATTAAAAAGATATCTTAATAATTATATGGCATGATGAGAGTTAAATAAGATGTCATCCTATATTATTATTATTATTATTATTATTATTATTATTATTATTATAATAATAATAATAATAATAATAATAATATCTTTCTGATTTGTAATAATTTTTAACTAACAGTAACCTATTGTTATATATTCGATTTTATCTTAATTAAGTTTTGATGGTGGAAGTTATGAATTAATTATGGTAATTGTAATTTCTTTATCAAAAAACTAAAAGTATAATCTAAAGAAAAAACTTATTGCATGGGAATGAATCCAGTCATTCAAAGAGAATACACTTCTTATATTTAATTTTAAAAAGAGAAAAAATTTACATATTTGTTTTTTTTAACTCTATATACATTAAAATACCTTTCTTTTTTTTTGTCTTTCTTATTAATTATTGAATAGCATTAGATATTTAATATGGGTTAAGTAATATAGAAAATATGTGAAAATAAAAATGAAAAAAAGTAATATTGGACAAAATGTATGCATGAATAACTCCAAATTCTACGAATGCCATGCCAATACCAGTGGTAAATGAATGGAAGACAGAGGAAGAAGAAGAGTTTTAGGTTGGTACTTGTGGTGTTGGATTGTATATGTAATTTTGTATCCTTCCCCACCCATGAAATGAACACACTTAAGAATTCTGCACAAAGATGACAACACATGCACATGACCCTCTACCATTGACCACTGTACCCATCATCATCAAACCTACTCCCCTTGCTTTGTAAGAAGAACACATGCTTCATTTCATTTGAGATTTTCTATAGGCACAAACATTTGAAGAAGAAGAGATATAGCTAGCTTGCATGAGTGATCCCTAACCACGCAGCACCAGCGTTGGTGGGACCACAGAAACTGCTATGCACAGTGCTGAGACCACCATTCCATTATGGTGCACACTAGGCTCCTATGCCTCTGCCTCACCCTATGCTACTGCCATGCTGCTGCCGCTGAAGCAGTACGAAAACATAACCCATCCATTATTCTGCAAGAAGCCCTAGTCTTCATTAGATTTGGGTGCTTTGGTCCTGCTCTACAAATATCAATTCACACTCCCAACTTCTTACACCTCCTCAGACGCCTTACTTCAATTATACTACAATTATTATGGACACGTGAACTGTGTAGTCCATTTCAAACTGCCAAATGCCAGTAGTCTGCCTTTTCACCATTTCACAAAATATATATACTTCTGGAAAACACCCATTTCACACCACCATTCCTACAACCAACTTCAGTTTTTCTTCTCGCAACCCTCAAGTGTTTTCGTAACAGTTTTCAAATTCTCCGACTATATCAAATACCAAATCAAGGTGTGTATATCCTACCATTCCCTCCAATGTCAGCTTTTAATAGCTTTTTTTTTTCTTTATATATATGTTTAAACAATTTGTATGACTGGTGTATGATAGAAAGAACATTTTATTTTTTTTATTTAGAATAGAGACCAATATAATAGGGCTAAATAAGAGCTACAAATTCAAATAATTTATTAATGAAAGTAATGGATACAGTTGAATGGTAATATCGACCCCAAGATTCATCGACCAACCCATTTGAGTTTATTCCTTTACTTTCAAGTTGGCACTGGCAAAGTCCACTATGCTGTTGTACTCTTTATTGCATGAAAAAGAATACGAATCCAAGAAAGAAGAAAAAAAAAAATGTAAAGCGGGAGATTATAGAGATCAGTTCCGCACTATCAACCACACTTCCGTCTCAATTGGTAAAGTGGTATGAGTATGTTACAAATGTCAACTAATAAAATCCACAAATTCTTATTTAGTTGGTCTTTATTTTTTGCATCTGCATTGCTGTAACTGATTTAATTTCTCTCATGTATATTTCCTCATAAAAATAAAAATAAAAACTGGTAACAACAAATACCATAAAAACCAATCCATGCACGCTTTTCTACTCTCAATACAGTTATGTCAAAATTTAATATCACAACAAGAGTCTGTACTTATTTATCTGGTTGCAGACAATAAATTAATTAATTAGTTATGCATTTTTTTAATTTATTAAACAATATTAACCGTGGTTAATCCTGTGTTGCACGGGATTCATTCAAATAAATAACATGAAAATTAGGAAATGACACCAATGTACACTGTTACTAGGAATGCCGCAGTTAATTGTATTGATTATGAATGTACAGTCTATTGGTTTGATTATATATTACCTATTAAAAACATTCCAAGGATAATCAAAAATATCTGAGACACTACTGTGGAAGTAAACAATGAGCTGCATGACAACCAAAACTGTAAAATAATTTTTTTGGAGAATTTCCTAAGAGGTAATTGTAAGTATTGCATCTTACTTTCATAGATGTGTTGTATATTATTTTGACAAAAAATTTAAATCCATATGGTAGCTTACATAACTTGTATTTATTTAGATCAAGGATAGGGCTCAAACACAAGTTCATACAAAATAAATAAATAAATAATTGGTACAAAGACAATATAAAACCCAGTGTACAAAGAAGAAGAAAGGTTCTACACTATTACTTATTTTACTACCATATAAGTTCTGTACCCCAATTACTAAATCAAATAGTAAAATTGTGTTGAGATTGTTTTAGTAAAAAAAAGAATAATCTTAATCGATAACATTAAGAAAGTCTACTGTATTTATCCAATGTATAGACTATTTATCGTATCACATGTATATTTTCTTAACACAGTCCTTCAAATAACACACTTGTGATAGTAAGGTACTTTTAATATTTTATTTTTTCCTTCTTAAACATTTAACAAACAATGACAAAAAAAAAAACAGATAGAACCTCGGTTTATTAGTTAACTTTTTTAGTACACAAACACAAAATACATATAAATAATTCCACAAGGTTAAGTTCATAGATAAAAACAAAAAGGTCTGACAAATCCCGTGAACCTTGACCAACCTATGAAATTAAAACTCAAAATCACAACAGCTTTAAGTACAAAAAAGAATATTAGCATTATGGCCTAGATTTTGAAAATTTAATATAAACTCCAAACTTCATATGGTAGGAAAGACTACCCATTAAGATCAATGAAGTGTCAAGTCCACCAGATATTAAACATATAAACCATAAGTAGTCAAATCCTAACAGAAAAGCTTTTCAGAAACCAGAGACAAACTAAAAGAATCAGGAAGATCAGAAGTATGTCAGATTGCAACACCTTCATGCATTATTCCTCATGGGTGACCTTTTTTTATAACAGATGTATTTATTATCATTGTCAACATTAATGATGCATTCATACAAAAACTAATTATATTTTCATGTCTCCTATCTTACAGATAGAACTTTATAGTAAGATGCTAATATTTGAAAATCTATGAAAAACTCCATTTTCAATGGTGAAAATGGGCAGCTGAATACTGCAGACGTAAAGAGTGTTGACATAGAGAAAATAAGATGAATTGCAACACCAGATCATTGCTTCATGTATGTTTCGAGGTGGGAAATGAAGCCTACGCACAAGTAAAAAATCATGCAATATTGAAGGTGAAATATTTTCATCAAATAGATGTAAAAAATTCTCCTGAAAAAGTATTAATCATTAGAATAAAATGTTGCTTCAATGAGTGTCCATGTATAACTATGTTGTTTAAAAATATTAAATAAAATGCACAGTAAAGAAATAGGGATGTTAGTATTTACTTGGTGTGGAAAAAATGTTGTATAAAAACATGAAATAAAATACAGAATAAATATATGGAATTTAGTATTTTCTCTATCAATCATTCTTTCTGTCATATCTGTCCTATGTCAACCATTAAAATAAAAATGATGTTAAATAAGATTAAACAATATATAAAATAAGAATAGCTTGCGTTACTGAAAACATGAGAAAAAGTTGAGTATCTATAATAGGGTAGTTATTATCTACGGGTTATTTTGTTGTAATAAGTAATTATAAGACATTAGCAGACATCTCATGGAGAACTGAATTACATGACACTGATCAGAGAGTACAGGGGTTGCCAGTAATGAGATGGAGAGAGTATGTAGCATCACAAGTTTTCCAACTATGCTGACATCTTAACCTTTCCCTTTGTTTTACATATTTTAGCGTTTTTGGATCAAGCAACAATTTGTTTTATACCATAAGCTATACTCATTAGACATAAAATGGAGTGTTAGCCTATATACGTATAGTTGCTGCATGTGCATTAAATATGAGCATATTGATTAGCAATATTTCCTCTTCTGTAATCAACGTCACATCTGTGCAAATTTAGATTGAGTAAGATGTTAGAATTACAGCATCGCATGGGAAAGAGGGGGAGAAATCTTTCACCTTTCAATGCTCATGCATGGTTGGAACGCCCATACCGAAAAATGGAAAATTAATTTTTATAAAAATAAAAATAAAAGAAATAACCATTGAGAATTAGTCCAAATGAAGATCAAAATTGTGTTTCCATTTCAGTTTCAAACTGGCAAGCATACGGATAAACAGGGAAAAGACAGCTTCGTAGTTGAAGACAAACCAGACAGCGTGATATAATTCAACAAACGAAGGCAAGAATCAACCCCTACAACCATCATGAAAAAAAACACGAAGAAGACGCGGAAGAACCTAATATTAGAACCCAAATCAAATATCATTAGCTTACTAATTGTATATCCTTAATTACCAAGAATGATACATTTTCAGACTAATTAAGCATTGATAATTTGAATTTGCATAACAAAGAAAACGCGACAGGTCTACATTTTCCTTTTTTTTCTCTTTCTTCTTTTTTTTTTTTCATTGTCGCCTACTCGAATGAGCATCAATTTCAGACTACAAGATGATGATAAATAGTTAAAAAAAAACGCCGAAATTGCGCAGTGAAGATGCAGTAAATTAAAACATAAAAACAACATAAAAATTCTGTTTGTTTGCTTTGTTTTGGCTTTTGTTTGTTCAAGATCGTGGGTGAGGGAAGAATTGCGTACCACTACCAGGCATGAAGGTGTTAAGAGGAGCTGGATACAAGGAAGAAGAAGGATCAAGGAGTGGCTCTGAGACAACGGCACCAGTAGTGAGGTTCAAACCTCCAACACCAGTGGAGGAGCTTTCCCCAGCAGCACCCATGTAGTTACTGTTACCTTCTGGACCATAGTCGTATAAAATCCCTTTGAACACATGTCCTCCTATGTTGACAGCCGTTGAGTATGCATACTCCTCCTCCGCCTCATCCATCGAGCTCACACGTACGCACCTGAACTCCGCAGAAGATCTCACCACCGCCGGGAAATTGACCTCCTCTAACCCTTTTTGATAGGGTAAAATGTGTAGAGAGAGAGAAAGTGAAAACAAAAGAAAACAAGACGTAGTTAGAAGTAGATGGATTATGTTTGTTGTGAGAGTTAAGAAAGGAAATAGAATCTAAGTAAAGATACTGAGACAAATACATATGATAGAAAGAGCGATGCTGAAAATGAATGTGTAGTGTTGTGTTGGTATGCGCCAGTGAGTGTTAGCAAAGAAAGAAGGAGTACAGTCAGAGAAAGAGAGTAAGAGAGAGAGTGAGAACAGGTTCTTCTTCACTGTCAATCTAATCGTCAGGTCAGGGCTACTAAAATAACAGTGTTTCGGTAAAGAAAAAGGCGAGAAAAAGAGAAATTTTGCTTCACACACGCAACCGATACCGTCCTTGTTTGGATGTATGCTTCCAAAACTTTCTCAGTCGCTCCATATATCTTTTCAGAGAATTTTCCTGGACGGGTGTCTCCATTATTCTTTTCTTTCGTAACACATACACGTTTCCTTTCTTTGCTTTCCTTTTCTTTACTCTCTCAGGAGTCAATCACCCAAACTGTGAGGTGCTTGTGGTAGCGCATGTAGCAGTGTGACAAGACGAGACCAAAGTAAAAGATGATGACGAACATGTATTTATTCAATAAGTAGTTAGTGTATATACCTGCTGAAGAGGAGGGATTGGAAGGCAAGCGAGTGCAAGCAAGCGGAGAAGAGGAGGTGGGGTTATTATGATCTCTTTCTCTCTGCCTCCTGGGAAGCTCTCCAGAAGTTTCCATGTTTTGTTGTTGCAACGAAGAGAGTTGTTGCTGTCGCTCACGGCGGCGTGAAGCGGGGACCCATGTGCTCTTGACATGGGTTTGACAATCGAAACCCCGGCTCTTGCAGCATGTCCTGCACCGCATGTGAGGGCAATCCTTCTTAGCTTGGTTCCCACAGTCCTGACAGCTAATCCCACCGCTTCCACTCCCGCTTCCTCCCACCATGAAGCTGGATCTCGACGATGACTGATCGTCCGATATGGGTCTGCTGGGTCCGACACCCAAGGCGGAGTATAGATCTTGGTGAAAGAGAGGTCGTGGTTGTGGAGGACCCTGACCCATAAAGTGTTGTTGTTGCTGTTGGTTCCATAGCTCGAACCCACCTCCTCGGTGATAAGAAGAAACATCGTCATTCTTGTTGTTATACCAGTATAGGGTATCAGGAGGGGGAGGAATCTCCTCTTCGTTGTTGTTGTTCCCTCTACCTCCTAGTGAGAATAAACCCGCCATTCTTCTGCCTCCTCTACTGCTTCTGTCCTTCGAAAATCCATATCAAGAACAGTACCTCGATCTCCAACCAAACAACCCGCTCTACACACAACTATAAATATAAATAATTAATAATAATTAATTACTAAAATACTCCAATCCGCGACAATGAGTTCTGCTTCAATTAATTGTGTTCTCAACTTGGGAGAGAGGTGAGAGAGAGAACTAACTACACAACCACTAGGATCTTTTGTTTTTTTTTTTGATTTTTTTTTTGTTCAGTTGAAAATTTTAGGTTTTTGTATGCTTGTGGTGTGTTTCTCTCTCTTGATTTTTCTGGGTATGGGTTAAGTCATAGAAGTAGTAGCAATAGGTGTTGTGGGGTGGGTGGTTAAAGAGAGAATTGATTTGAAGGGTTGTTGGTGGAGGACAGAGGAGGAACAGTGTCGGGGGCAGCGTTAATCGCGCCCTCAACTCATTCTCCCTCGGCGAGTGCCAAGGTGCATTAATAAATTAGAGCGATGCCACAATCACAAAAGCGCGATTTACAGCACTGCAAACGCCGCCATGCCTTCTCTGCTGTGCTGTTCTGTGTGCTGCACCTCTAATTTAAGTTTCCAATCCCATTCTCCTTTATTTGTTTTTTCTCTCTCTCTGATTCTTGGCCAGAGTTTATGAGTCCTTTTTTTTTTGTTCTGACCACTTCTCCTTTTGTGTCTGTGGCCTGTGGTGTGGTTAAGTTAGCAACTGAGCACTATCACAAAAAAAACCCACTCCACAGTAAGTAAGTTAGCAGTCCTCTCATTCTTTTTTATCAAAAACAAAATTTCAAATTCTAATTCTAATGGAATGGATGTCATTCACCTAATCTCCACGGCTCGTATTACCTCCCATCCGCATCCTACGTTCCCTATAATTCCACGTGTCACCTCAAAATACCTTTCTGCGCCCTGTCCTTTCCTACCGGAAAACCCGCTCCTTTTTCGTGACATATTGTTCCTTTTATCTTCCTTAATTTCTAGCATTATTATCCTTTTCATTTATATTCAAATTTCCATCCATTTATATAAATTATAACGAGTATTAATTTGAACAGATAATCCTATATGAAAGAGTAGGCATAATTTTTTTGTAAAATATTGTGAGACAATGACATAAGTATAGGTATGTATAGAAGGAGTATTGAATTAAAAGAAACATTGGGGGTTGGAAAAAATTTGTGGCGTTTCCATAAGGGAGGGTTTGGTTTTCCCTATGACAATGAACGAATCGACTTTGGTGTAAATAGTTTATTGAGGTAGAGAGATTTTGGATGGTGAAAAAGAGGTAACTTGATCGGGTTTCCATAAAAATAATCATGTGGCCTCAAACATTATGTGTGGATGAAGGGGAACAGAGCGCCACCACATGGTGATCGTACGTGTATTCTTTTGGTATTAAATATTTGAATTTGAATAATTTGAATAAAGAAAAAAGAAAGAGGTAGCTAGGAGAATGAATGAATGAGGTGAAAGGTGTTGAAGTGAAGGGTGGAGAGATAGTTATAATAATATGGAGTGACTCTTAGGTTTATGTGAGTGTCTCCTTAAACAATGTGCAATTAGAAGAGGTGAAGAAGGAGTTGACTCTGGGAGAGAGCATTGAAGGTGTGTGGGAACGCATGATGAATAGTTTAATGAGTAAAAATGGAGTGGGACAGTGATGATTAATACGGTTAGAGAATTGAGAGAAAGAGAAGGCGCCGACCTGCCATACCAGCGCATGAGCATCACCCTCATGCCACACATACCTAACCGTACTCTTCTTTATTTTATGTTTTATGTATGTGTATGTACACCCTTTCACCATGCATCACTATACTCTCTGCATATCACAACATTAAAAACATTCTTGCATGAGTCTCTACTTTACAAACCATCAACTTAAGTAATGATTTCTGATACAACTGACATTTCAAATTTTATAATATATTTTATTTAAATTTACTTTTATTATTTTATAATCTTTACACGTTTGTTTTTTTATATATTTTTATCTGTAATGGAGATATGAAAAATAAAGAAAACTTAAGCGTGGTTTCTTTTATTGAAAATAAATAATTCAAAAGCGTGCCATTTAATCATCTTAGCTAAATAATAAGACTTGACCATAGCCGTAGAGGAGAAAAAAATTGCCATTGTAATAATTTCCTAGTTTAAAATTAATCTACAAAAACAAAGTTAGATATGTGTGTTAATTTACTGTTGATTATATTTTAAATATCTTCAATAATTTTATAGACAAAAATAAAATACATTTATCCAAACAAAATAAATTATAAATACAATTATTTTTCTGATCATTAAAAATATTATAAATTTAGATTATACATGTAAAATTTTCTCGTATCATCTGATTGTTATTAAATTATGTAATTTATAAAAATGTATAATGATATTAAAATTTATAAGAAATTTTATTTACATCTATTTAAAAATCATACAGAAAGCATGTTGAAAGGTTGAGATATACATAAAGATTAGATTTCATAGACATAATCACAATGACCAGGATTCTTAATGTATTAAAAAAAAATTGTATAACTTTTTTATTTATTACAATACACCTATTTATCATTAGTTATCAATGTAAAATAATGAAATGTAATATCGTCCTACTGGGTATAGATTATCATCAAATACTTAATTAATTTAATTTAGAGCATTTAGATATATTGTGGTGGATTGCAAATATGTCATTTTATATTTATTTATCATGTATTACATATAAAATTTTTTTATCTTTAGCAGAATTCTCTCTCACACACTCTCTCTTTCTCTCCCATATACAACTTCTTTACAAAATAAAATCAATTCATACATTTTGGATAACTTAAATGAAATCAACTTACACACCTAATTTCCTATTGCATGTTAATATAGAATTTGACATTTAGTTTGATATTTACATTAGGTGAGATAAAATTTATGAACTCTTTTATTTGAGAGCTTAAAGGTAAGGCATCAATCTAGCCAACATTAATGACCAACTAACAAAGTGTTAGTCAAATGATACATTATTACATAGCATTAGACTAGCTAACACTTATTTTGGATCCATTATTTTTACTAACACTCTTAGCATTAATGCTAAAAATAGTTTAATCTTTTTTCTTGTAGCTTATTTTATGAGATTTATACATGCTCCAATGCTATTTCATACCTTTTTTTTTTTGTCTGAAATGATTTTAATTTGTTAATGTATTATAGAAAATATAATATTTCAATATAAATTCATTTTTCAAGACAAGGAAAAAATATTAATGTTTGAATTTGGTTCATACTCTTAATCTTCTAATTCATTTAGTATTGCTTTCATTTTTTTTAATGTATTTTAACTTTAGTTTTCTATTGGAGCCAACACTTTTGTATGTAACTCAACATTATCTACTCCCTATGCATTGAAATATAAATGTTGGTTGTTTTATAATACTCCAACAAACTTATATAATGAGATTATAAATTGAGGATTGCATGACTTGTAAAAAATTATATCTATATTACATATAAACACTGGAGAGAGAGAAAAAAAAAAGTCCTTTGTGCCAGTTTGAAATAATTTAAGAAGATAAATATATGGACCACTCACTATTTTTTGAATTTCATGTGTATAACGTTACTTTACATGAAAATGAAAGAACATAAACGTTTTGTACCTTAGAGGAGAACTATGAAGTAGTGATGCAGTGACTCAAGTGTTATCAACAGGGATTGTAACCAATATCAGATCTGAAAGGTATAGTTCATATATATTAGTTATGTTTGAACTTATAAAAGTAATGAATTATACATGCATGTGTGTATATATAATAAGGATCAGGGCATAGCTAGCCAAACCTAGGATGGTCCTGTAAATACTAGAAACAAATTATTCATATAAGCTGTGAAATTATTGATTCGTCTTTGGTTGTATTTTAATTTCAATGCCAATCGCTAGTACTAATTAATTTACTTTGTGTAATTTCTTCCTATATTTTACTTGTAGAGGAGAGATATATTTATTTATTTATATAACTCGATCTTCCGTTTTCTACACTCACAAATCTACTGTTTTATATATATATATTCGTAAAAAATGTTTAATTAGTTATGTCAACTTAACTGTATATAATCACTACCGAAAAATAAACAATTATATCATGCCTTTGCATGTTGATTATTAAAAAATTGAAATAAGAAATACATTCCCACCTTTATTCCTCTATTGTGTCATTATTGCAAGTTCCAGTATCATTGTTTTGTTACTCTCTATTGTTGTCACCAATTGCGTTTACTTCTCTTTCTATTATATCACTGTTGTTCTTGTTGTTATGTAAGTATTATTTATTTTATGGAATAATTATATGATATCTAAATTAAGAATATATTAATTTATAAATAGATATTATTGAACATTCATATATTAGTGATTTTAGTGTAAACTACTTATTACTTTTTGCAAATTATTTTTGAATTTCCATTACACATTTAGATTCTATAAAAAATATTTATTTTGATATTAACCAACAAATTGTTTTATTTCATTCAAATGTTTGGTATAACATATTTTATTTTATTTTATTTAAACACATTAGATACTTTCTTATATTGAGTTTTGTATAGTTGAAGTAGACAATTTAGTAATAATATATGTTTTATTGTTCGAATTGTTTACCCGAAAATTAATTTTAGCATAATTAGTTTAAGATTAATGTCAGTAGTTTATTTTAAAAAATGAAACTGATTACATGGGTTAATTCACAAACTAACGCAAAATGTACATTTTTAGGTTGATTCTAGAATTAAATGGCATAAAAAATCATTTTTTTATTCTCACTTCTTTATTACATAGGCTAAAATATTGATTACCACAAAAGAAAATTACCAAATTCTACTTCAATGAACACAAAAAATTATCTTTTTACATTTTGTTTAGACGGAAATAAAATAAGTTTTTCTTACCTCACGATAATTAATAACTATAAAATATATAGGTTATTTTTAATGTCACATCAATTCTTAAAATAATGTAATATGACTAAAATAATCAAAGGTATTAGAACGACCAAGTATAAGAGCGCTTGTCAAAAAAAAATAAAATTGTTTTTTATATTCTTCGAGAAATTTAGTGTGAGAAAGCTGCTGATATTCTGTTCAAATCTCTTTAAATTATTATGTCGATAAATTTCACCATAAAGCTTATCAAAATAATTTCATTATTAAAATTGAGTTTTTATGATACAAATTCTAACATTCAACAAAAGTAAAACGATACAAGTTCAGACCATGTGAAAAATAATAAATTCAATTGATTGAGTAAATGAGCCTTAAAGTGTAATTATATATTCGTGTATAGATAATGGTAGACAAATTACTACATCTTTTTGTTACTTTCAATATTTATGTTGTTATAATATTTTCTACTTTCTTTTTAACCAAATGACTTAAATATCATTTTTACCGTTTTTTATTTACCTTTTTTCCTAGTTCCTTTTTTTTTTCTTTCACCATAATTAATTAGTCACAGGTGTAATTTGACGTTAAGAAAGTTTCAAAAAGTGTACATTGAAACATATAGTGAATTAATTCAACATCACTTGGTTTTGCAAATTAGTTGAATTCTCAAAACAAAACCAAACGCACGCTAAGTGACACACTCGAGATTTCAGATGACGATGTCATATATTAGGGGAGTGTAAGGCACAGATTTTGTTTTCTATCTCTGGTATTGCACAAAGTATATATATACCTCTTCCAAGGCTCCACAGTGAAACCAACAAGCTTCAGGTGAAGAGCACAAACCATGATAGTTTCGGAATTTGATCAAAATTTCGTAAAATATTATGTTAACCAGTTGGGTGTATTGAAATTGTAATATGAAGAGTTAGTTTTTGATATGGATGAGATATTTTTGGACATAAATGCAGCGAAACCTTATTCCTGTAGCGGAATAGATGGAACGTATACTGGTTTAGGCAACAGCAACTTACTGTTATGTCGAAAATGGCATTGATCTATCTGACAACCTCACGTCTTGTACCACTGCTTCCCTCATTGGTAGTACAAAGTTAATTAGTCCAAGGACAAATGGACAACACACCTATACTTTGCCACTTATTATTCACACACTCATCACTTATGCACGTACCACCAATATTGTCAATTTTTCTTTTCTTAAAAAGATCGTAATTAAGTTTCATCTTATAAAAATGTTTAGTTATGAAGTTATGATGGGAGAATATTTGTTGTGAAGAAAATAAATTGACATGTATGTAGCAGGAGTGTGTGTGTGTGTACGTAGCAGTACGTATTGGATTAAAATGTTTAAAGTATTATTATACATGTTATGTTCCCTCATCCGTCCATCTCTGAATCTGTGTCAAGTGTCACCTACATATGTCTATCATCAAGCCAACAATTTTTGTACGGAACAGAAGACGTTGTCTCTTGATGTCCGTTTTTATTTTTATGATCATTTCTTCATTCAGTTGAGTTGAGTTGAGTTGCGTGTGTTTCAATTTCAACCGGGGTAATATGTCACTGTCAACTTTACAAATAATCACAGCTGGCGTGCTACAAAACTACAACAGTAATTCAACTCCCATCATGTCCAAATAAAATACCCACAAATTCAACTACAAATAACATTCTTTTCTATACTTTCATATTTCTTTTCTAGTCTTTATAATAACTATTTATTTTTAAAAAATATTTTACTCCATACCATGTGATTTTTCTGGTTAATGATAGTTAGAGAATCACACATTAAATATATGTATGTATCACTCTTTTGAAATATTATTTCGAACCACTTCAACATTATAATCTAATGGTAAAGAACATATTGACTCATTCTTATTAAACAGTGATACCATATTAAAGAGAAAAAAAAAACACATTGAACTGTTTATATACATATTGGAACTAAGAAGCGTATTAACTCTTTCTTATATAATTTTATATTTTTAGTCATTTATGTTTTATTTTTATGATTTTGAACATATGTTTCAATCATTTAACCTTATTTACTTAAAAAAATAATTTCGACTTTTACAAACCGTTAGTTTTGATGTACCAATATTTCACAACTAAGAGGAGGTGAATTGATTTTTTAAACTTTTGATTTGTTCTTACACTTGAAAAACATTTTTTATGAAATCTTTAACCAATTGACAAAAAGAATTTAAGAATGCATATGGTTCAACCTTTATATCTAGCAAAAATTAAAAGAGAATGAAAGAGAGCACAAGAGACAACAAGATTTATACTTGTTCGATTCAAATGAATTTACATCCAATCTCTAGTTTTCCCAACTAGAAATTTCACTATATCAACAAGAGAAGGAATACAAGAAACACTTATGCAATTTCTAAACTCTAAAACCACACTTTCTTGAAAACACCCCTTCAAGAAATGTGCAAATTGTAATGCTCCAAGCAATTACACACAATTACCACAATCACAGTGATAATACACAAAATTTTAGATTCAAGAAACTACAAGAAACTAATACAAAAACAGTGACAGTAATGGAACAATAACACCTGATTTAGTACATAGTTTTGGTGTCAATATTACACCCTCTTCATTTGATATTGATGAATACTTTAAGTCCTTGTTGCAAAATTTGCTCCAAGAAGATTTTTCAGCACTCTTTTCTCTTTCTTTTTGGTTAAAAACGTTACTTTGAGAAGGTGCATGGATCTATTTTTATCTAACAATTGTTGTCAGGACGAGTCTAGTCGACTAGATTAATTGGCTAGTCGACTAAACAGGCCCAAATCCAAGTTCCAGAACTAACCTAGTTAACTAGATTAGTAGCATAATCGACTATCAAGACAACAGATTAACATTTTCATATCATCACATACATATATTTATGTCTTGTTCTAATTCCAATCATTATTATGCTATTATGGACATCATAAAAAACATTACAAATACACTTAATCAACAACACAAACATCTTTAAAATTTTACAAATTGATCAAAATCCAAATCATGATCAACGTTATTAAGACTCGATCATATATGGTAGATTTGTGAGGAGAAATACAAGTATGGTAAAAATTCAACATAAATGAGTTTGAACAAAATATACAAGAAATTAAGACCGAATTTGTAATACAAAATCTTAAAATAATAACTTTGTGAATATTTTTTCTTATATATTCTTTCTCCTACTTGTCTTTACTGAGCCTTTAAAAAATTTGGATTGAATTTTTTATGTTAAATATATTAAAAACTAACAAACTTCAATATATGAAAAATTCTTACTTTAAATTACTCAACTCACATAAATGTAATGTTGCGGAATTTCATTTCTACATGGATAACTTTCCTACTATCATACATATCATGATCATAGCATCCAGTTGAAAAATAGTTAAACTTGCACTTTTTTTTTAAATATGTTTTCAAGAAACTAGGTCCAAAAGTATATCAGATTTGCATTATGTTATAAAAATGTTATTTTTCGGTTTTCATTACAGTTTTTAAAATATTGATAGGATTTTTCTAGAAAGAAATAAAATATGAAAACAAAATATGGCTAATATTCTTTTTAAAATTATAAAGAAATTTGTATCACTTTAATCACACTTTTTCTATAATAAATGAGAATACATTAAAATAAATATTTTATTTTATTTAAATGTAGATGCTGTAATTTAGTATGCTGACAAGTTATTTTATGGATAGCTGACAAAGTTGAGTAATCCTATTTTTGGAGCCAGGTCTTGGGAGAATATGATGAAAGTATACAAGTAAAAAAGAAAGTAAAGTAATTCCTACCTTTTGTTGTACGCAACATGAATTAATATCTTCAAAAGGAAACAAAAGTAAGTTTGAATTTTAGAAATAGTGATTTCAATGCATTTATCATATGTTTTGGAAGTATGTAGGAAAAGAACAACATAAACAAGTAAAAAAAAAAAACTCTTTTGATCTTCTTTTGTCCTGATCAAAAATAAAATTGTGATGAGATGTGTAAAAGAGTTGAAATACAAAATAAATATATAGAATATATATTATCAGATATTATAAAGAACTGTTGATAAAAATGTGAATTAAAATTGTTCAAATTAAACTCAGAAACAATATAAAAGAATAAGCAACCTTAGGTGGAGCATCTGAGTTTGTCCGTCCGTCCCTCTTTTGTTATGTCTGATATATTTATGAGCCAATCTTTATTTTTTAACATTATATGAAATCATATTACATGACTCTCCGATATTTTCTGGAATCCTATATTTTCTAAAATAGAATAAGCTTTAGAAGAATAAGTTTTACATACTTATTTATTCTTAGTATATTTTAAAATGGAATTTTTGTCAATTATCCTAAAAATTTATGTATAGCATTTTGTACAAACTTCATAGAAATGATACAGAATTTAATTTTTGGCAACAGCTTGAAAACATTAACAAATTTATAATTTGCGCTATATTAAAATTTGCGCTAAAAGCAGTTTACAATAAAAGAGATTACAAAGTTGTGCAAACTTTTATTAAACTGTGTGTATGAGTTTAATTTAGCCTTTTATTTCTCTTGTCTGATCGTTTGTAATTTATTCTTTATTTACTTATCTTTATAAAAATAATATTTATATAAAATAAATCAATCATTTTGTATTACTCATAAACAAGGTAAATAAGTAAGTCACTTATATTATTATATCAACCGATCAATTTGATACACTTCACCGTTTTTTTTTTAAATTTAAAAGTTTAACTTTTTAATTAGAAATTTTATATTTAAAATTTAAATTTGATATTTTTAAAAACAGGTCAGATGAAATATTTGACTTATTCAACTATAGATTATTCACATAAGATTTGAACTTTTTGTCTTCTACTTCTATTCTTTAGATACATGATCCTCTAACCTATCATGGACAAAACAAAAACTAAATGGTGTAATGCTAAGAAGCAAAGACTTTCAACCTACACTGAAAAGGAGTAGAGAAATCAGATTTCTAAGGTAACACAATGCATGAATGAAAATATCATTTGTTTCTTCTCTCATACTTTTGTTTGTACATATGTAGTTTAGTTTTAATTTTGAAAACATTAACTCATGACATTATTATAATGCATGTCTTATGTGAAAGTAACATGATATACTGTCTGTTTTGTTTATTGCATCTACATCCACTGGTAGTAAAACAAACATTTTTAAAAATTTTTTACGAGTGACTATATTTGCGAAAAAGCAACAGAACAGAGATAGTCAACCACGGGAACAGACACTGGGCTCGAGGAAAGACAGAACAATTATTGGGACTCTCACCCTTCTACACAGAATCACTTCTCTCCTCATTCATGCAAATCACGCCAATCACATACAACACAAATTTAAAACAATATGTGATAGAAGTGCAAGATTAGAGATGCTAAAACCAGATAACTCCCTTCATCTTCCATGATCTATTACATCTTCAATTTTAAACGGAAAAGGTTAACGATTTGGTCAAATTCATTTCATCATGTGTAGTTACAAATATTTTATCCCGTTTTCTTTTCTGTCTATTTATTATTTATTATTTATTTAGTCTGATTCAACTTATTACAAATCCGTGAATTACAATTATTGGTTCATTATATATTTTTTTATTCATGAATTTTACTTACTAATAAATCAAAAATTTTCTTGCAATGATTTATGATTGAAAAAGAACTTGTCTATAAAAAAGAGCAAAATATTTTAGTTAGCATGGATGGAAAAACAATTTTTATACGATTAGTTAAGAATATTACTATCTTTGTTTAAATTTTCGGTTGTTTTTTTTTCAAAAATCTTAATTAAATCATCAAATTTTCTTTAGTTGCAATTTTGTCCTTATTGATTAATATATGTTGCAGTTTGATCATTTTCGCTAATACAGTACTAACGACATTAATCAATGTGCTACATGTTAGTTCCAATTCCTTTTTACTTTTTTTTAAATTTTAAACAAATTTCACGTGTTAAATGAGAGGTTCTGTCATGTGGCAGTGATAATGTGTAGTGTTACGGTTGAAACAAATGTTATGTGAAAATTTTCAATTTAGTCTAATACTTGTTATTTTGTCTCAATTTAGTATTAAGTTTTTTTTATTAGAACAGTTTCACCCCTCTTAAAATTTAGATCAAATTTTACTTTTATATAAATGATATAATAATATTTTTAACAAAATTAAGTTTATTTAAATTTATATTTTACATTCATTTAAATGTTGTTTCAAAATTTTAAATAAATATATTTATTTTAAATTGTTATAAAATTGTTTTCAAATTTTACATTTGAATTTATAAAGTTATTATTGTTAAACCAACTCTAATATTTGTATACAAAATATTGATGTATAAATATTTTATACAAAATTTAAATAAAGTTCAATGTAAAACACAAATGTAAATAAACTTAATCTTGTTAAAAACATCAATTTTAATAAAAATATTATTGTAACATCTATATAAAATTAAATTTTGTCTCAATTTGAAGAAGGATAAAATTGCTCTGGTTAAACGAAATTGGACAAAAATTGTGACAAAATAACAAATACGGAAACTAAATTGAGATTTTTCACATGACACTTGTTCCAACCATGACACTTGTCACTACTGCGTCACACTACCTCTACCACACAGTAGGGCCCTCTCATTTGACACATGATAATTTATTTTAATTTTAAAAAAAATGAATTGACACGTGATACATTAGTTAACGACGTCATTACTGTTGTACTAATGTAAATGGTCAAATTGCATTACATTTTAAAAAATGCAGACAAATTTGAGACTAAAATGAACTTGATAACCTAATTGACATTTTCAAACAAGAATGAGGATCAATAGATGGTTTATACCTATTATCTATTATTTATATTGATTGAAAAATAATGTTAACTCTAAGTTATGAAATGATCTCAACCGAAAAATAATATTTGTTACGGTCAACCTGTAGATTTGTGTTTGAAATTAGCTGAAACCTAAAGATTTGTGTTTGAAATTAGCCGAAAACAGTATTGTGGTGATCTAAACACCACAATTAAAATCAATTGAGAAATAACATTGATCTATGTAGGCAACCAACGAAATAAATCTTAACAACGATGATAAAAAATTAATCAAATTGACTTTAACATGAAATAAACTCTAGTTAATATGTATAAGATGGAAAAAACAATCTTAAATCAATGACGTCTTAACCTTAACTAAGCTAATGATGTCCATAACAAAGTTGAGCTATTAATATCCTAAGCAAGATTAAACTGAAATAAAGATAAAATATACAGATTTGAAATATTAGATATTATAAGAATTTTCAAATTCTTACTTTAATGTATACTTTGAAATGATCTAATTTAAGTAATAGACTACTCATAAATCGGGGTGTTTATGACTCAATTAAAAAAAAAATCTGGTTGGAGGTCACCTTTATACATTTCTTATTAGACCTAAATCAATTTAACTCATTCACTTGGTTGGATTAAGTTATGTCAATTAAATATCAAGTTTTAATTTTTTTTTGGCTCAAATTTGAATTTCTAACACTTTTGTTAGATTTTTTAGAATATTTTTAGGATTAAATATATTTTTAGTTTAAACATTAATAAATAAAAGTTGAATTTGTTTCTATTCCAAACTTTGAAATAGTTTGGTGTCACAAACTTTAAAATAGATAGATATAGTCCTTATATTTTAAATGTGTTAAAAAAATATTATGTGTTTGATGACATTTCAACATGATATTAAGTTGTTTACACCGTTTGACACTTATTATCTCAAATGTCAACCTGAAACATAATTTAACATATAAAAAAAAATTAACGCCAATGAGTTTAAATTATTATATTCATTCATTTTTAAAATTTGAATATCAAAATATATCAAAGATTGAAATAAGGACGAATTTTGATTTTGTGTCTAAGTTTAGAATCTACAAACATATTTAACCCATATTTTGAAAATAGACTTTATTATTTAATATTTATAGAATTGAATATTTTATAAATACACATTTGGTTAATATATAGAATATTTGAGTTAATTGAATTATAATTATATTCTTATTATTATTTAATAATTTTGATTGAGTTGTGATGAGTCTTGGCTTCAATATACAACTTGTCACCCAATCTAATAAAACATCGAGTCAAATTGGGTTAACAATTTCAGATTTTAGAATGATTTTAATCAGAATTAATTTTAAAGACCATTCCTAAAATCTCTTTTTAAAATTTTTTAGTCTAAAATTCTAGATTTATCTCACAATTACAAACATAATTAAATCAGATTATCATCATAAAATAAAAAATAACAACTCATGCTTATTTACAGATAAAAATAATAATTGTGTTTCCTATTAGGTGGTTATATATATAAAACTTATTAGACTATTGTTTCCAAATTCAACAAGAATTTTTTTTTTACCTCTAACTCTTCTTTATTTATTCTTCTTAACTAAATATATAGAGTATGTATTTTGTTTCTGGTCTTTTTTCCAATTTATCAATTTGTTTTTCTTTTATTCAAGGTGTTAAGGGGGAGTAGAATAGAATGCAGAAGTTTTATGGGTCCCAAAAGCATCCACCAATCCCAAAGTTAACTAACTCCACACAAAAATTGCAGCAAATAACACATAAATTGTGGTGAGTTTGTTGGTTTCTTTCTAATAAGAAAACTTCTATTTTTGGCAATGTCATCTCATTTCATTTCAACACAGGCCTGCATGTAAATTTAGAGTGTTTGAAAATAATCTATTTTTATTATTTATACTATTTTATCTTTTTTAATTTAATTTTTAACTACCTCTCGTATATATTGTAATACAAAAAATAAAAATGTCATAAATATTTTATTAAGTAAAAAAAATTATATTTTTGTTAAAAAAATATGTTTAACCTTAAAAAATATATAAATATAGAATGGTTTTGGGTGGCATAGTTTTCTTCCTCACTGAATAGGTGCAGAAGTGTTTGATGAATGGTTTTTGGTTTGTGATGACAGCTGAGTCCCCCAGGCAGCCCTCACATATTTTTCCAAAAAAGATGAAAGAGAAAGAGTTTAAAGGTCACAGTCAGAGCCATAAATGAAGGGGGGCTTTTGATGGGTACAAAACAACCCATCAACCATGTGATGTGTGAAGCCTAAGAACATGTACCCTTCTTCTCTTTCTTCCCTATTCTTACTTTCATTCATTCTCATCACTGTCACTACCCAAGAACCCTCAAACTCTCTCCCCTAAATTTTCATTTTTGTATTTTTCTGGGTAAGAAAAAAAAAAGTAGAGAAGAAAATGTCACGCGTTGCTCGCAATTTGATTCGGTTTCAGATAAAAGAGATATGGAGTGCCAGAAAATCTAGCAAGTCGTGAATAAACTCTACCCATCAAATAATCCAAACTACTGACTATATCATATCAAACTCATCACATGCACTTAGGTTTTTGGTCCCACCCCTCCTCTTCTTGTCTCACATTTCATAAATATTAATAATCATTTGCTCTCTAAATAGGAGAAAAATGTAAATACAGATTATTTTATAAATTTTTTTATGAAAAATTAAATTAAATTTTCAGGTGATAGACTCTCTCATAAAGGATATGCAAAATGTCTGGGGGCTTGTCTTGTTTTTTGGTATATTACTATGCTACCAACACTATATTTTGTTGATTTTTTTTTTTATGTTACAATTTACTTATTTTTACAGGTGGTGATTAGAAAGAACATTAAAAGTTAGTTATTTGACAGAGTGAAAAGGAGATAAATAATTAGAAAAAATAGGTATTCTTTTTCTATTAATCATCTAGTTTTATCAACCAAGTATATGTTTGTGATTGACTTAATTTACTATGTTCTTATTTACCAATTTGAATCATTATTGTGATTAAATGGAGAAACAATGTTGATTTACTTCTATTTCCTATGTGCAAATCACAACCCACAGATGAATTAAAAAAACACATAACAATGATATGAACATAGACTATTAGGATGGAAAACAAATTTCATGTTAATAAGTACAAACAGAAAATTATGATATTTTATTCATGGATAATTAATTATTTAATATTAGTAATTTTTATTCAAATATTTTTAAAATAAAATAATTTATGACAAAATTAGTAACTATTGAAAAATATTTAAAATTTAATTTTATCATTTTTTAAATTTACAAAATTAACATTTTTACTGAAATTGTATTTCTTAAAACCTATAATTTTTTAATTTTATTGCGCAAATCATTTAAATTTTTATTTATTAAAATCAAATTTATTTATATTATATTTTATTATACAATTTTATTTGAATTATCTTTCAAGATGAAATGTCTGAGTTTATAGGTTAACCAATTGTTTTTATATAATCTGTTAAATATAAATAGATACCTGAAGATATTTTTTATGGAATATCAACAAGTAGTCAGATGAATTTTCTTGCACCTTTTACATCAGTATCCAGAAAATAACGAATCAATTGTTTCGAATATGGAATTCAAGTTGGAGAAGAAGTGATACGATGATATATTATTTGGTTGAGAACTGTAATGTAAATATCAAATTAATTAGTTTTTCAGTAAAAAGATTTTATAGAATAAATGAAAGATGAAAGTTGATACATGAATTTTGAAATTTTCAAATATCCTTATCTTTTATATACTTTGTCTTTGTTAAATTATATTAAATTTCTGCCATATTCTTTTCTTTTACTGTTGTTTGGTTTCAAATAGCTTGAAATATGTGTATTTAAATGTTAATCTAACTAAATAAAATACTGATCTGTTAGATTATTATTATTAAGACCGTTTAAAGAATATTTGTTTCAAAAAGTACCAAAAAAAGTGTACAAAGGAGGTGCATGGCAACATAATCTTTATATATGAATTTTTCACTCCAATCAATATATTCCTTATTATGTATTTCTTTTCTTTAGATAAAAAACTATTTCTTTTAATATAGGATTATTAGAGGTTCTATTGTCTTTTAATAAAAATATAGGGGATTATTAGAGTTTCTATTGTCTTTTAATAAATTAAACTCTTGTTAGAACACACGTTGCTGGTAGACATGTCAAAGTGAGTTAACCCGGCTTACACGGGTTGGCTCACCATGAGCCGGGTTGAAAATGAGTGAACCCAACCCAGCTCACTTTCTGGTGAGCCAGAAATTTTGTAACCCGGCTCAACCCACCACGAGTTGGTGGGTTAAGTGGTTTGGCTCACCAACCCACCTAAAAAAATATTTATTTATTTTTTTAGTATTCAAATATTTAAATAAATTTTTTAAGTAATTCATGAGATGACAATCATAGTAAAATCAAGAACCAATATTTTGATCATGCTCACCACCAATATATGGAGAATTATTTCCAAGAAAGTATCCATTAATCAAAGAAAGCATGACTAATATTACAAATTTTCTGTCATTTTATTCAACAAAATATAAATAAAAAAACTATACATTTTTTTCATGCTAATTTAGAAAAAATTGTTTATAAGACGGTTACTTGAGTAATTTACTATAAAGATTATAGTTAAAGATTAAAGTATTAACATATATATATATATAACTTGACAATCAAATTAATTAAACATTCAAACTATTCAAATATAATTAAGCAACATTCTAGCATTTAAAAATATGAAATTGTGAACAAATATAATAGGAGTAGTAAGTAATTATTAAAAAAAATTAAAAGAAAATTTTAAAAAAATTTTAAAAAAATTGTAAAAAAATGTTGGTGGGTTAAGTGGGTCAACACACCTTCAACCCGACTCGAACCCGTTTAACCCGTGGGTTAAGTGAGCCGGGTTGAGTTCAACCCACTTTTAAAAAAGTTGAATTTTTCTCAACCCAACCCGGCTCGAACCCGTGGTGAGCCGGGTTGGCTCATGGGTTGAAATCCATTTTGACATCTCTAGTTGCTGGTGCAATTTACATTTTTCTAATTAACCTTCAATTGTTTTGTTCCTTTCTACTCATAAATTGTCAAAATTTTAAGGACAACTTTAATTAGTGACGGGTTTTGAAAAATATGTTGATAGGAAAATACTTGCATAAATTGTAAGCTAAAACTTTATTGTTTGAGTGGTTCAAAAATATTTTAGAAGTATTTTATTATATGAATTTATGTGGCACGTATTAATTTCAACTAACTTTTATGGTCCTGTTTTGTGAACATTGTTGACAGAAGTACTTAACAATAGTTAATGAAGTTTAAAGACAGGTGTCATTGTTGAGTTTGAAAAGTTTGATGTAATTAAGTAAACTATAGCAACTATTTTTTGGATGAATTATGGTTTTGTGGTCTGCATGATTTACCTCTCAGTAGCTTTATGAATTATTAAATATTACAAGATTGATGATGTGTAAAAGAAATTAAAGAAAGTGGATGGAAATGTGACTGCAGGAACCTGTCTTCAACAAAAAGAACAACAAAGAGGAACCGCCCTTTCGTTTCAATGATTCTTTCTACTTTATAACATTGTTAGGCAGATCTGTGCAGGTAGTGACGTATGTGTTAGGACATGCAGAAACTACAATTAATATATAAGAGAAAAAAAAGAATGCTAACTGCACTTTCACAGCATTTAAAACTGTGTTAAACCTATTTTTAATAAAAATAAATAAGTATAATTGAGCACTTAGCTCGTTTCATTTTGTATTAAAAAAGTTATTTTAACAATAGTAGTTTCTTAACAAATTTTACACGACTTTTTTCATTGTAATGGTTACAGATTTTACTTTAGTAAAAATAATACAATAATAAGCTATCATGCATCAATATTTGAAGGGTTAAATATCTTTTATCTCTTAACTTTCAGTAAATTTTAGAATTAGTTCACTTCAAAATTTTGGACTAATTTAGTTCTTCATCTTTCGAAATATGTAGATTTAGTCCTTTTAATCAAATTTTGTTAGGTTTATTTAATGTTTCGTATGTATTTTAGGATTGCATTTAAGTTGTTTATACTGTTTGATACATTTTTACTTCAATGTTAAGTCAAATACTATTATGAAACGCGTTTGAAATGTCAAATAAACTTAACAAAATTCGATAAAAAAGACTAAATCCACGAATTTCAAAAGATAAATGACTAAATTGGTCTAAAGTTTCAAAATAGATTATTTCAAAATTCAGTGATATTTAACCCATATTTTAATCCGAATATTTTATAGATACTTATCGATAAACAGTATAATTTATAAAACATTAATATTTTTATAATAAAAATAATTTATAATTTTTTTTTTCGACAATGTTTAATAATATTTTAAATTTACATAATAACAATCAATACATTTATCGTATTTTTATGAATTCACAAGTGTGTAAAATTTATCATATTTTTGTATGAAAAAAAAAAATATTATATATGATCATTTAATAAAACGGAACGTATTAATGTAACATTTTCACTTCAATAAAACTTTTAATCGCAAGAAAAAGTCATGTTTTTTTAAAGAAAAATAATTTTTTAATAATTTTATTTTGATAATTTTATGTTAGGTAACATCTTTTAAATAATTTTTTCATATTATAAAATTAGTTAAACGATATTTGTGTTAAAATTTAGTTGTCAAAAAATATTATTTTTTCAAAATATTAATGTTCCTTTGTTATCTCCGATTTGTTGGGATCATTTTGGAATTGAATCCACAGATGAGATGGCATCGGAAGTGTTACCACATTGAATTTACAAGGGAGGAAATTAAGTTCGTGGTTTATTATATAAAATATTCTTTTTCTTAATCGTAAAATAATCCTATATTGTCTACTTATTAGTCCCTATTCACTATTACATTCAGATTTTGATTGCACGCGTGTGTACGTACACAACCATCACTTAACCACGCCTCTAAATACTGTAATAGTAATACACCCATTCTATGCACAAAGGAAGAATCTTTTTAGATCATCAAATTGATGTTATGGTTCCAAAAGCGAATATAGTATCATTTTCGTTATTAATTTCCGTAAACATTATCTCCAACTTGTGTTCGGTCTCTATTATCTACAATCACCATTGTCTTCCCACTTGATCCACCTTGTCGCAGCAAATTTTATCTTTTAAGACCCCTCCAATCATATACTTTCATTATGTTCCTTGCATCTGTAAAAAAAAAAATGACAACTAAAAAAATATGAAATATAAAAAGGAACAATTTTTAGCTCATGTGTTAATTTACCTTATCTTTAGGAGTTTCTACAAAATTTTGAACTTGCCTGGATTGGACAAGCAGGTTATTATTAGTACCATACACATACAATTTGGTGTAGGGCAAACTGAAAGTGACAGCCCAAAATATTAACATTGCAACATCAATCTTTTGCATATAGACCCTCTTTTTAATTATTTTATGACATGTGCTAACTCCTCATAACCCTAATTAAAATAAAAGACCTTTATCTCTTTTTAATAATTGTATTCCTCTATTTAAACTCTATTTTAAGAGTACAAAGTTGTGTAGAGGAAATTATTAGAACACTTTAAGGACAAATCAATGTTAGAACGTAGATTGAATATAAGAGATGCCTGTGTTTCCCACTAATTGCTTTTTGGGACAAGGATCAAGTTTGGGATAAAAATAAAAAAAGTTAGCTAGGTTGAGAACCTAGCTAATAATTAGTTAATGACTGAACATTTTGGTGCAGCTACCTTTTCCAATTATTATTTTCCTTTAACTTCTTCCTTTGTGTCCTTTCAAATTAAATTAAACTTTGACCTACAGTCAAGTAATTTTGAGGTTCAAAGTAAGATGCCATCTATGCACTAGCCTAGTACCAGCTTGCACTAAAAAAAATTACATTATTCACAGTAACATTACACCATAGACATTAGGTTAATTAGTAACACTTGCTATTATTATTACATCTTCATTAAAAAAAAAGTCACATTCTTCGTAAAGCATCTTTCTATAATATTTCGACATCAATAGGGAATACCAAGTTAAGTTAGTGAAGTAGTTGAAGAAAATAATAACCTAATGGAGATTGTTAGTGTTAAACCCTTGATTGGTTATGTAGGTTTTGATTCTTAATCGGTCTTTATTTGGACAGTGAGATCGGATAGGAAGAAACTCAAATAAAATAATAATATTATTTAATGTGAAAATATATATGAGAAAATGATGGAGTATATATAAAAGGATTGAAGAGATATTTTACTCTAATGAATAGAAAGATACTTACGTTTAAAACGCATGCATCTTCTAAACTAAGAGTTAGATTAAAGTTTATTCTAACAAGATTTTTTAGACATTTTGTTTTACTCGCTATCTCGGACTACTAACAGATCCTTATTTTTAGATCCACACACAAAATGTATATATTTTAGCGTGATAAAGATGTGTTAAAAATCCTACATCAACAAATAAGTGAGATACAGAACTTAACTTACCGACTAATTTTATAAAATTAAATTAAGTTTAAGACCACACTTCTAACAAAATTGATGTGAGTTAATGCATATGATGAGACTGAGAAAGTGTTTTTGTTAAGTTCGTGAAAGAATAATTGAAAAAGAAGGAAAAAAAAAAATAATAAAGGAGAGAATGTGCAGCAGAAGGTGAAGAAGAGGTGGGGTATGAGATAGGAGTGTTTCTTTAAATCAATCATAGGAAGTGACCCTTGAAAGTGAAACCGGCACTGCCCACTCTGATGGTAGCAGAATTCTCCAAAGTTTTCAACTCTCATACAAATTAATATACGCAGATAAAGTTAAGGATCAGATGTGAGATTACAATGTGACTTCTCACAAACTTTTTAAGATTACCATGCCATACCCTACATGCAACCACAACTTCCGAGGAGAATGCTTAATCACTATCTTACCCTCGCTCTTCCTTCTTCTTCTTCTTCTGCACCAAATCAATATTCTTTCCATCACAATAAAAAGTCACATTATTGATTTTTCTTCTAACAATAGGAAAGAGTAAACATGTACATTATTTAGGTGAAAGGAAAAATATAAAAAATATTTAAGAAAGTTTGTGCAAGCTTATCTATTTGTGATCTTGAATGAAGAAGTTTTTCTTACAAAAGGAAACTTTTAAAATACTTACTTCTAATCTTGGAGCAGTTGTTGAAGGAAAAGATGTAATATAATGTTTTTCAAATTCGCATCATTTAAAAATTGTGATAATAAAACCTCTTAAATAGTTTCGTAAAATTTTTAATCAATTATTATAAATGATAATTGATTTTTTAAAATATATTTGAACATTAATAAAGAAAAATCTAATAAATTATTTGCAAATGTTAACTTTTGAAGATGATAATTGATTATATTTTAACATATATTGATTGTTTCTTTTAGCAAAAAAAGAATACAGAATTAAAACTTTTGAAGCAAGACAATCAAAATAAACTTGTCTTTAAACCTATGAATACGTAAATAAGTAAGCCAATTACGAAAGCTCAACATAAAAACTAAAATCTCAATAAAAAATCAAATTTATACTAAAAGCTTATAATTATATTTAACATAAATTATGTATTAATCACTACTATATCAAGGACTTTCTTTATTGATTCTCTTAAATTTTTTTGTATTCTAATTTCTTTACGACTATCATAGAATGGAAAAAACATGAAGACCTCTGATTAAAAAGATTGAATCTCTATGTTAGTTGAGACTATAACTAACTTACAAAACGTTGGTTTTAATTTTTTTTTTGCTTATTCATTTCCCTCTCTACAAATAGTTCAAGAATATTA
>Ga0214543_1003715_pt1 | contig 29473 bp, 21 predicted proteins | sample CNSS2metaG_FD_160094 | JGI IMG/M metagenome (GOLD analysis project Ga0214543, IMG submission 160094) | Root nodule microbial communities from cowpea collected in UCLA plant growth center, Los Angeles, California, USA - CNSS2 | ecosystem: Host-associated > Plants > Roots > Nodule | place: USA... | reverse complement strand
TTTTTTGATTTATATTTGTTTATATATATATATATATATATATATATATATATATATATATATATATATATATATATATATATATAACTACTGAATCTAATAAACTTTACAACATCAAATAATATTTATTTTATCAAATTTTACCATCTACATTTTTTAAAAACATTAAATTCTTAAATATAAATATTATACTGAATATTTAAATATTAAATTTCAAGAACATATAAATTTTAATTATAACAAGCATTCATTTTATTTAACCATTTATTTCAATATTACAAAAAAAATAATTATATAAATTCATGAATATGTATCGATTTAATTATTATTATAAATTTTACTATTAAAAAATTTATATATAATGAAATATTTTAATATATATTACAAAAAAAATTATTATTATTTTTTTCATATTATTAAATTCTTCTTTTCAATATTATATCCATAAGTATACATAATTACAACATTTAAATACAATTACATAATTAAATTTTAGAAATATAATAATAATTATCTTAGTAGAAATTTAAAAAATAAAAACGAAAAGCAGAAAGCCTAATCGCTTTAGTTTAGTCTTATGCAGATACGAAATTAAGAGAAATCAAATGTTAGAAAAAGCACATATGGCAAATTTGGCCTATTTTGACTTGGGTGTATGGAAGAATGAAGCACATAACTTTCCATTTTCTTTAATTTTGTATTTGTTGAGCGAAGTTTTTATTACTTTTGCGATTGATATGTTCTTAGTTTTCTTAAAGTGTGAACTTGAGATCAAAGATAATCATCCAAATGAATCAACACGTATGAAACAAGTAACTAAATAAACAAACAAATTTCTTTTTTTGTAAGTCCGATTGTCTATGTAAATTTTAAGATTGTCAAAACATCTCCACTTTTTTTAAGGGTAGAAAAGAGGACTTATTTTTACTCTTATTGATAATTTGTATTTTAAAATAGGTTTCTATAATGATATTCAATTTCAATGAAATGAAGATAATGATTAATATTTTGGTACAAAATTATCAAGGAAAGTTTTCTTGTGATATTATTACTTGTTATGCATCAATAATAATATTTAAATCTTGATTATATTAATATATGTTTTATGTTATTATTTAGAAAATTATCAATTATCATTATTTTGTTATATGTTAAGTATTTGATCATGGACGTTGTCCTAATGAAGAAACAAATTATTAACATCAACCACCCAATTAAAAGAATGTTATTTAATTTTTTGCGATGTCTATTCTTCTAATTTAGAACAAATGATACTATAATGACTTACTAATTTTAATTTTTACTCTTTGTCATTTGCATTATTTAATATTAAAATTGTAGACTTTGTTCTTTGTTCCTTTTATTAATATTATATGCAAATTATAAATATAAAAAATCTAAAATCTTGACCTTTTACAATTTTTCTTTTATTTCAGGATTTATGTGTTATTAATAAATATGAAATCAACAAAACAAGAAATCTTAATGAAAAAGATTAGGCCGACTTTTGATATGATAGGGATTTCAAACCCCAACCAGTATCAATCACGACTTTCAAATCCCAGGCAAATCAAGGGATTTTAAATCACAAGTAGAATTAGGAGTTTCAAACCTTAGACAGTATTAGAGGTTTTGTAAACTGCTGGTAGATTGTACTATTTTAACGATTGCTAAAAATCTTAGGTATTTTATTAACAGGAAAATGATAAATCACACAAAAAGCCTTAACATGGGTTAAAACCTCTAAAAACACCAAATTTAAACTTTAATTAAAAATAATTATTTTTGTAGCAAAGCGCTCATTAATTTACAATGTATAGCTTCATATATATTGAGTAAGTGTATGAGAAGTTTAGGATGAAAGTATTATTTAGATGTGAGATATGGAAGAGTAGACCTAAAAATGAAGTAATAATCGAAATAGGGATGAAGAAATGGATCATGTGCTTGCCTTGGCACTACACAAAGCTCATCATCATCTACTTTCTTTTTCTTCCATTTGAAGTAGAGCATCGGAATAGAAACCACATTTGTCAATGGTCATGTTATTATATATACAATTGTGGTGCTGCTACTTTCACCATAAAACAACCACTTCAATCGCGTTTAATTGGTCACAATTTATTCGGCTCTCTGTCTCTGTTTTCAGAATTTAATTGGATCAGCCAGTTCAATTTCTTAAGGTAACCATTGCAATAGAACATGTAAATAAATTTGATTAGAATTATGTATATTTTTACACTGAGAAAATGTATATTTGGAATTGATTTGATATATGATTTTGGTGTTACTTTCAGCATCATCCAAATTTCCTCAAAATGCCACGGTTTATCAAACATCATCGCTTTGCTTATTCAAGTAGCCCTGAGGATGATGTTTCTTCAGCGAAAAGGAGAATGAATTATTATGAAAATCGTGAGAACTCATTCGCCTCCTTATCTTTGCTTTTAAAATTTATTGATTCACCTATTATAGTTATTTTAATTAGTTATATTGGGTAAAAAAGTGGTGAAAAATAAAAATATTTAAGATAAATATTAAAAATAAATAATATAAATATATGATAGATAATTTAAATATTATTAAAAGCTGGAATTTAATAAAATGTTAGCGTCGCATAAATAACTGAAAGCTACAGCAAAATGTTTGTTATCAAATGATACTTAGGCAACAACAATGAAAACATTGGTTTATATGGATTCATTTCAAACATGAGTTACATTTATTATTTTGCAAAAAAATGTTGCATTAATTAATCACTGATTATAAGTATCAGTTCATCCTAAGATTAAGTACTAAGTATAACATATCTCTAAGATAAATTGATAAATATATACAAATTTATAAAATATAAATATTAAAAATAAATTATATTTATGTCTTTTAATTTATTTATTTTTAATCTTTATTTTAGTTTACATTACCACTGACTTATATATTTTTAATAACTATTTTAGTTAGTGTCTATTAAACAGTCATTAATTAATTTATTTTTAATATTTATTTTAGCTAGTCTACTTTTAATATTTATTTTACTTAACATCCATTATATTTATTTTAGTTTCTTTTTGTAAACGTCCCATTTAATAAATACGTTTAATTAAATGAAACATCATATGGGATATACCAAAAAGAACGAAACTATGGAGTATAAGTATCACTCCTTACAATTGTCCAAAATATTCGGAGAGAAAATTAAGGCACACCATGATGTCATTAACAAAACAGAAGAATAAAAATAAACGGTTGACAGTTATCCAAAATATAGGCTCATAGAGCAAAGACAGTATATGGGCCATAGTGCCCTAAGAGTACTCGGAGCAGGGAATCCAACCCAAGAATAGCTACGCAGCGAAGTTTCCATCACCTTGACGACCATTAGGGGTTCTCACATCTGCTCACGCCAATAAATAGATGATCATCGCAAAGGGAGAAAACCACACATAGAACACACAAGCAAACAGAAAGGGTAAGCTAAAGTAAAAAGGTTTTTATCATACAATTGAACATACAATTTAAAAGTCAAGAATACATAAATCAACCAAGCATGTGATGACCAAAAAGTAAGACTTTAAGACTCAATTATTCGAATACATATAATCAATCGGAATCATTGGATGCTTGCACTTGTGATGGCTTCTACTACTCTGCAGAGCCATTGCCAATGCGTTTCACCCTACCACGCACAAGGTTAGCCTTCAAACATCTAAGGCCATTATCCTGCCAAAGACTAGGGCCTCTTATTACTCTCACCACTCGAGTCAGTACGCTCTACATGAGACTAACTAACTTTTTAGAGTTTCAGGATGCAATCCTTACTTAATTATATACTGAGGCACCACCACGAAACCTTATTAACAAGTTCATGGAATTACGTTCCAACCATGAGGCACCACCATGACCTCCCACTAAAAGGGTCATGGAATTATGTCCTAACCATGAGGCACCACCATGAGCTCTCACCAAGAGGGTCATAGAATTACATCCTAACCATGAGACACCACCATGAGATCTCACCGTGAGATTCATGGAATTATGTCCTAAACCATACCAAAATCATGTCTCACCAACCAAACATAGAGTTATCATGCATACCAATCTCATGCCAATATTTATAACCAACCATCTAATCATATTCCATACAAAAGATCATACCAAACTCATCAATTCTAGCCCATACAATCAGATATTACATGCATATTCACATACTTCATACTTTAAATAGGGTACTCCAACCAAGCATACAACCAACAACCAAAAACGTGGAAAAGAACACAAATTCCTGCACTAGTCTCGCTCAAGCTATGGACCTTCGATCAGGTGAAAGAGGTCTTTCACTCAAGCTACAAGTCCTCGCTTAGAAGAGACTGCCAACATAGAGCACTGTAGTGTTCGCGAGTTCTCGCTTGAGCGAGACCTCCTCTCTTGAGCGACACTACTCTTCGCCCAAAGGTGAGGTCTCTCGCCTAAGCTACAACCAAGCGAACCACAACAAGCTTCCCATGAGTTCTCGCTTAGGCGAGACCCTCTCGCCTGAGCGAGATACTTCATCGCTAAAACTGAAAGATCTCCGCCTGAGCGAGAGCTCAAGCAGAAACCTGGACTAGCTTCTGCTATTCTCGCCTAGGCGAGATAGGCTCACTTGGGTGAGAATATTAGTTCTCGCCATTGTTTCACGCATGCAAGCTAGATTCAAACGAGAAGCACACACCATACATTTTTCACACCATCAACAATACCATACAAGCATTTAGGAACACAAAACAGTCCAACAACGGAAAAATAATATAAAAACGTGAAACCCTAGCTTCCCTTACTTGGACAAAGGCTATTGAACAATAGTAAACACCCAACAGTGAGCACCACAGCTCTACGAACAACTTTGTGAGCTGAAAACACGAACACCAGAACAGAGACTAGGTTACTACGATGAGCCCTAGCTGGAACCACGAAAGACAAGCGGAAGAATAGAAAGCATGAGTCGAGAACCAACTTACATGGAGTAGAATGGAGTTTTCTCTAGCTCAACGAGGAACGAGAGCCAAACCCTACCAGAGCTTCTGTAAATAGAGAAGAGAGTGCTTGAGGAGTGAGTTGTTGGCAAAGTGAGAGTAGAATGGGAAGTGGAAGGATGTTTAAGGTTCTCAAGTCCCTAAGTGGGCTGATTTTAGGCCCACTAAAAAGGCCAAGTCCTAAACTTATAAGGCAGAAAGAAAAAAAAGGGTCTTACACTTTTTTTCTAAATAATATCAATATAAATATTTATTTACTGGAAAAGTTAAAAATAATTTTATATTTTTAACAAATTTTAAAAAATAATTTTTATGTCATATTAAAGTCAGCTTAATCAAATTTAATAACATTGCAATTTGAAAATTAAATTTATATTTTTTAGGAAATTTGTGTGTATACATTTTCAAAGTCCTCTTTTAATATGCAGTCTGGCCACCAGAGTATTCGGCGTCCAACATACACCTTTATTCAAGTAAGGGAATACTCATTTAATACCATGCAAGTTTATATCTTCTTTTCTATGTCTCTTACATGTGAATCAAATGAAAAAAGCAAAAATAAATAAATAAATATTTTACTTATATTTACACATAACTTATCTACATAATATGTTTTTAGTATCATCTAGTTAATGAACTTATATTTTACTTAATCTTATAAAATCATTTTTTGTAAAGTAATATTTACCCATAACTTATATATTATCATTTGATTATATCATTAGTTTATGCAAAATATATTAAAGATTATGTCTTGTTAGTATTATTTGTGACATCTAGCATTAGATAAATAAATTTATTCGTATTCCACCACTATGGTTACACCGTTACAAAAAGACATTAGGGTTGATATTAGGACCATTATAGATGCAATCTAAATGAGTGTTATAAGAAATCAGTCCATGAACATTAGTAATACACACTTGTGATTTAATAGTATAAGTAAGTGTTGTTTACTTATTTAATAGTAGAATGGTATGAGTAACATTCTTTTATTAACAAATACACACTTGTGATTTAATAATATAAGTAAGTGTTGTTTACTTTTTTTTTTTGAATAGTTTTCTATTTTATTTATTCCCTTGCCCCTTTAATGTTAACTTATTTTTTGCATCCAACAATCATTAGTTTTTGCACCACTACGATTAGCATCAAGACAACTTGGAGATGCAAAAGAAACTACAATTCCTATTGAATTTTCTGAAATAAGCAAATTACATTTTGAGGAATTACATAATTTAAGGGGCTTTTCATGTGGAGATATGGTTGAATGGCCAATTTTGAAGCATGTGATTCTGAACAAATGTCCTAACTTGAAGAAATTTGGGTTGGGAACAATAAAAGAATTGCAATTAAAGAGATTCATCTTAGAAAATCAAGAACAAGTTGGCATTGATACCAAGATTCTCCATCTTTTTGAATTATCGGTTAGTTCTCCCTCAAAATACTAATTAGTTATATATTTGGTCTCTACTTTAAATTATGCATGATTTTTAAGCTTTTAACTTTGAAAATTTTAAAAATTTTGTCTCCATTAATTTTCTTCTACCCAAAACTTCGTTTCCTACCAAAAAATCTTTATAGGAATTCAAAATAATTTCACACCTTTATCGAAAACTCACTGACCTTAAAACAACAAATTTAATTTTAAATAAATAAATAAAAACGCTAAAATTTTCCTTCTTCAAATCATATCTTAATAATCCACAAACTACTTCAAATTTTATTAATTTATCCCTAGCTTTCTCTTGAAAAAAAATTTAGAAATACTTTATAACTACAACTAGTAAACTTTCACACATTTAAACATAAAAATAAAAAGTAAATTATTTTGAATATGTGAAAGAAAATTAGCCTATATCAAAACTAAATTTACTTACTTTAAAAGTTATAAAGAAAATCCAGAAAGCCAAAATTTATATTCATGTTAAAATGATAACAATAATTATTATATAAATATATATATATATATATATATATATATATATATATATATATATATATATATATTACATGAATGATCGAGTATAAAAATAAGTCAATATTATAAAAATTGAATGCAAAATTTTACAGGATCGATTCTCAACAATGGAGGAGTACCCTATTGATGACAACGAGGAATTAAGAAAGGCAATAGATAACATTCGACCTTCACATTTTAGGAACTTGCTAAGACTTTCGATAAAATATTGTGATCAAAGGCTAAACAATTTTTTGTCTATTTTGATGAAGAGAGCAAACAAGCTTCAAGATATAAGCATTGTGCAATGCAAAACTTTAGAACATTTGTTTGATCTCAATGAGTTTACCCCTGACAATGATGGACATGGAAAATATTTTACACAAATAAAAGCATTAATATTGATAGAACTACATCAGCTAAAATGCATATGGAACAAGGATCCAGTGGGAATTCTTGGCTTTGAAAATTTGCAAATGGTACACATAATAAGTTGTTCCTCTCTGCATAAGTTGTTCCTCTCTGCATAAGTTGTTCACTCCTTCTACAGCCAAGAAACTCAGCCAACTAAATGAACTAAAGTTAGAGGCATGTCAAATGTTACAAAAAGTTATTGATATTGGTATCACTGAAACAATTAAATTCCCAACATTAAATAAGGTGGAGTTCAAGTCTCTCTCAAGATTGATTCACTTTTACTTGTATCCTCTAGAATTCCCACAACTAAGATCTTTGATAATAGAAAAATGTCCTGAGCTAGAAGAATTTACAACTGGGTTTGCAACTATAAATGCTTCACAAATAACTAATGACAAGTCATTTTTTGAGTTGAATGATCTCAAGTTAGATAAATGCCACAAGTTAGTATGTGCAGTCTCTTCTAGGGCATTGCAAGAGTTGAAGAATCTGAAGAAACTCATTGTGAGCCATTGCAACACATTGGAAATGGTATTCAACATTCATGATGAAATATCTTATCATACAAATCTCCTACAACATCTAGATGAATTGATTTTGATTGATCTACCTAAATTAAGTTATGTCATCAACAAAAAGTTTGTTAGGTTTTGTGAAAGCATGCAAAGCTTACAAGTGAAGCAATGTAAGTTACTTAAATGGCTACCAGTGTCTTTAATGTTGATAAGTATAGAAATTTCAAATTGTGAAGCCTTGGAGAAAATTATGATCACTAATAAAGATGAAGGAACAAGAGGAAAAAACACATTTCTTAAGTTAAAGTTTGTTTGTCTCAAAAACTTGACAAACTTGTATAGTCTTTTCCCTTTTACATCTGAATTTCCCTCCTTAGAAGAATTGAAAATAACAAATTGCCCCAATTTGACCACTTTTGTTGAAGAGTCTAAGGAGCTAAAAGATCTTGCAAAACCCACTACTTCAAATATTTTCTTCCCAGATTCAGTAAGTTTCTTCCTAAATTCAGCAAGTTTAGATTTAAAGTTATAAATGATACTCATGATCATATGTGTATATATAGAGAAGATGATTATACATATATATATATATATATATATATGTATATACATATATATATATATATATATATATATATATATATATATATATATATATATATATATATATATATATATATAGAGAAAAAAAATATATATATATATATGTATATATATATACATATATACATATATATATATATATATATATATATATATAAAAGAACGATTTTCTATATATAGGGAGGTGTATAGTGTTAATAATCTTTGTTCATACCATTGAAACTTATTGTTTGTTCATTACTTCCTTGCAGTTATCATTGGAAACATTAAAGATGTTGTACATGAAAAATCAAGATTTTGAGAAGCTTTGGCAGACAATTGTCCTTCCAAATCATTTTGTGAATTGGAATATCTAACTTTGAGTAACAACAACAAATTATTGAATGTCATCTCTTTTAACATTATCATAAGACTTAACAAGTTGAAAAAATTGACTTTGGAACAATGCGAAGTATTGACTGAGATATTTTATCTTGAAGATGATAAGTCAACGGGTAATATCCAAGAACTTCTTCCTCGATTGCAGGAATTGGCATTGAGTTATCTAAGAAGTTTCACTTGTGTTTGGAACATCAAACCTTCAGTTTCATTTTTCCCAAATTTAATGTCACTTCACATTGTTCATTGTGGAACCCTCCAAAGTCTATTTTCGATTTCTTCTACAAAAAATCTTCAGAATCTCAAATCATTGAAATTGTGCAATTGTGACAAATTAGAGGAGGTAATATTTATTGATAATCGTGAAGACATGACAATTAGTTTTCCAAAAATGGAGTGTCTTGTACTCAAGGATCTTCCAAAGTTGCTCAGTTTCCATCAACAAAATGGAACAATTCATTTACCTAACATACAAATTGTGCAGGCAAGAAATATTCCAAGTATAAAATTTTTTTCAGAAGGTATAGTTATCACCCCATTGCTGAGATCAATACATGTAACATTTGCCAAGAAACTTTGGCTAGGAAATTTAAACAAGACCTTATCATATATAAGCAACAATCCAGGTATGTAAATTTAGATATTATACACAAAACATAGAAAAGTATTTTACTATGTGGTTAATTTAATTAATAACATTCTTTTAGGAACTTTCAAACACGTTATTTAACTATTTGTTTATTATTTTAAATCTATTCCAATAAGATTTTTTTTTAAATTTATGTTTTCTCTTTATTTGTACAGGAAAATTTCATTTTGCAGAATTGTTTGGTTTTCCTTCATGAGCGTCGTGAGAATGACATTATCAATAAACTCAAGTACATGCTCCTGAAATGAAATGGAGTTTGTCATCCTCTTCATTGAACACATCTTTGGAAAGTTTGTTCATGTGACTTTAAGGATTAGGAGGAACACATGTTGTACAAAGATTGGTAATGAATGATGTTACAGAACATAATATATTATGTGTTGGAAAAAGTTCCCAATATAAATGGATGTTTCCTTAATAACTTAATTTTTATATTTACATACTCAAGTCATGCTTCAAATGTGAATTTGACCATGTAGGTTGGTTATTATAGGATGTGAAGACATGAAAAAAATAATAGAGATTTAACTTACATGGAATGTTTGATCATATAACATGAACTTAAAATAGGATAACAAATACATTTAATTTTGAAGAGATTATTCAAATTCTTTCTGATTTTGATTGATTGAGTATAAATACAAGTATGAGTAATATTTTACATTTTAAATTAGGTATGAAAATTGATTTTCAATTTTGTTCTTAAAATCAAAGATGCTAAGAATTCAATCTTTACTATTGCTTCCATACAAATTAAAGTTGGGATTTAGAGATTCAAAAAGAAAACATATGAATTGAATCATAATTAAAATACAAAACAAATAAAAAATTAAAACAAAATATAATGAAAAAATAATGAAAATGTCAGTTCGTATTTTTTAAAATTAAACAATTATTCTTATAAGTTCTTTAAAGAATTATATCAAAATTTGAACAAATAACCAAATCAATTAAATAATTAAACTGATTATACAAATCAAATAAAAATATCATTCAATCTAGTTCGCATTTAGTCATCAAATCAATATTCAATCGGTTCCTATTTTTATTTATAAAATAAAAAACACAAATTGTAGTCATCAAGTGTAAAACTGAGATTAAAGAAGAGAATAACAAATTTGAAACTTTAAATGATCAGTACAAAACTCAATTCAACTTGTTCAATCTTGATTCCATAAAGTGATTGATGATTGCAAATTTATGCCCTCATCTAGCCTTTAATCTTGGATTCTTCATTGTTTTTATGCTAATAGATTATTTAAATTAGGATTTTTTTAATTTGATTTATTGAGCATGTAATACAAAAACATGTTAAAAATAACTTTTTAGTTGCATAAATATTCTTTGGATATTTTGAGGTGTGTTAGTTCAGTTGCAGCTAAATTAAGCTCATGGAGATATGGAAATAAATTGATTAAAGCTTCATAACACCTTAAAGATAAAGCCAAGTATATCAAATAATAAAAACCACAAAAATTCAAGGCAAGCATTGCATGAAGAATGCAAGAAAAGCATGAAAAGTGAAAAAGTTTGACTAAGCCAAATTGAATTTGGCTAAGCTAAGAAGAGGGAACAAGCAATACAAATTGGACATTGTAGTTTTCTTTATTTTTTCCACAAAAAGGCCTTTGATAATTCAATAATATTTATGATAATAGATAATTCGGGGCAAATATCTTTAGCCATTTTATTTGATATATTTGAATAACTATCTCATTTAATTATATCTAAAAATATAATAAGATAATAATTACCAAATCTTTTTAAAATCTAGTAAGATCTTATAAATTTTCAATCTCCATAACAACCAAATATATCTTGAGGATATTGACTTTATTTAGAAGATAATTAAAGGAAATTACATTATCAGAAAGGAGATTTCAACAACAAAAGGGCTAGAAAAAAAGCTCAGTTCAATTTCTATACAAAGAAATTTAAGGAAATTCATTAAGGAAGCTTAAGAACGCTTTAGGGGGCCTAATTTTGACCTCTTCATCATCTTCCACGTCCTTCGCTCTCTTTTCTTCTATTTATATGTTATGTTTACCATTCATGGGATGTTAAACTTCTGAGGTTGATTCTGCTATAATTTCTTAACTAGATTTTGAGGTTAGATGGAATAAATTTGTTTGTTCTTTTCATTCCTGTTGTGATTTATTTTTATCCATGTCTTTTGTCTCTCAATCAAGTAAAGGTAATGTTTTTTACATTGTAGCAAGTTAGAATTATGTTAAATCTACATAACATAACAATCATATGAATCCAAGGATTTTTAATTTTAATAGAGAAGTTAGTTTCATTAAAGTTAGAAATTTTCATGTGATTGAATTAGTTTTATCTAATAATTGAGAAGTTACTTTGGTAATTAACTTTTCACTTGATATAAGAAGTAAATGAATAGACATGATTAGGTATAATACTATTTAATTGAGAAGTTACTTTGGTTAAATTTGTTATGATTAATCTAAAAAGTTCTTGCTTTTTAATGAGAAGCTATATGATTAAAAGTGAAGATGCCAACAAATTAATTAAGTTACCATGATTAAATTGAAATCTTAGATTAGATATCAATAACAATAATATTTAGAAAACTAATGATGAATCCTATTTTTTAAAATGAGTGAAATCAACCTATTTCCTTTGTTATTATTTTTATTTTTTTTAATCTTCTTAAAATTTTATTTCTTTCTTTCATTTATTATTTTGTTATCCAATCTTTTTATTTATTTTGTTTATCTTAATCTTCTACTATTGATTTTATTTTATTTTATATAAACTAATTTGTAAAAATCAATTTTGTTGGGAGACGACTTAGGGTGGATTTTACCTTTTCTAATTCGTTGGCTACTAGCTCGACAATATTAAAATTACTTTAGTTGAGTAGCGTTAATTTGATAACACCAACGACATTGTTGCCGACCTTAAAGACTATTTCACCATTCATAAAGAATATGAAACAAAGAGGAGAAGAAAAAAGGAGGAGACAATATAAATTGAGGTAAATGGGGTAAATGTTAGAAAGGGAAATGATGAGACAATTCCTAAAATTGAAAATTTAGCAAATGATCAGCTAGAAGAGAAGCGAAGGAGCCACCACCATCGTCAACCAATAAAATAGTTTTTTTTTTGCACTTTAATTTCAATTTTAGTTTTTAAATTTTGTTTTAAATTAGTTGTTTGATAATCAATTATGCATGTCTTAGGTAAATTAGTATTTGGATATGGTTGGATTAGGAACTAAGCAGAAAAAGAAAAACACACTCTTGAAATTGTTTATGAAAATTGAGAATGCAAGGAAAGAAAGAAGAATCTATCCTGGTGAGATAAGTGAGCCAAACACTTTATGGAAGAATAGTATTGCATTTACAACGAACAACATAAGGAAATTCCAGAAATGATTATAAAAAAAACTGGCACTTCACGTTGCGATCAATGTCAGCAATGAAACACCAGAAAATGTTTAGGAATGGAAGCAAATCAAAGAAATTCAGAAAGAATGAATTCAAAGAGAAGGTTCACCCCCCACCAACTTCAACACGTCTAATCCTTCAACATTATATTCTCTCTCCTGAACCTTATGCTTTGTCTAACCCATTTGTTGCAACTCATGAACCACGTGTCCTTCTCTACTATATGAATCTCGTCCCAAAATTTCTTTATTTCTTACACATGTTACAATATAATTCTCTCAAATATAATTCTCTAAGATGAAAAATACTTTTATTTGTTAAAATTATAAATTATAATATTAAAAATCTGCATTATACTTACAATGTAACTTTTTCACCAACTAGAAAATATAATTTATGATCAGTAATTAAATTGAGAGAAGTCAATGCTAATTAACTATTACACTCGATGATAACCTTACTAATTTCAATTGAGTTATTATTCACGTACAGTTATTTATCTTTTACTTCCTTTTCAAATATTTTTTTTTTATTACATTACTTAAAAAATCTTTACATATTTTTAGAATGGGTCAGCAACCCACGCTTCCTAATACTGTTTTTTATTTGTTAAAAATTATAAATAGTAAAAAATATATTAAACTACATAACCTTCTCTCATACGGCTCATTATTTTATTTACCTATATACATCAACACCCATAAAACCCACTAAAAATAAAATATATAAAATAAAATAAAGTATGATATAGTGTTGATGATTTTACCTCGAACAAAGTCAAGTCGTGCTGCAACGTGATTCTTACGACATAAGCAAGAAAATTCTCCTTCCCCCAACCCCTTTTATCTCCCTCCATTTCCCGTTTCACATTTACACCCAAACACGCCCTTCACCATGGCAAGAATAGTACCTTCCCTTACCGTTTTCTTCTCCTTTCTCTTCTTTCTCACCCTCACAGTAGCCCGCGATCTCCAAAACCCGTTTTCCGAACCCCAACCTCACTCCGAACCTGTGAACCTTCCCGAACCTAAAACTCATCACGGCACCGTTGCCTTCACCGTCGACACCATCGATCCCGTTCCCCTGACGTTCCTCCGCTTCCGTCCGATCAACCGCCACTTCCACCATTTCCGTGAGTCGACGCTGCCGCTGTCACTCCGCTCCAGCCGCCGCCGCTTCCACCACGGCCACCGCCTCCAGATCCCTTACGGCAACGACGCGATCGTCCTTGACAACGCCGCCGCTCGCCGGATCCATCCGCGCTGGGTCACGGTTCACGCCGATTCCGAGCCGCGGGTTCTGGCGACCGAGGAGCACGTCGATTCCGCTCACGAACACCATCACCGCGGCGAGAATCAGCACCACCACCAGCACCGCGAGGAAAATTCGTTCGCCAAGAAGATTCGCAAGTTCCTGAACCTCTTCTGATTTTCACGACGTAACTGAATTTGTGTGAGTGATTATAATGACGCATATATCGTAATTATATGCAAATATATGTATGTATGTAAATAAACTTGCATCTGTTATATAGGTGTGGAAAACATGTATGATGATGTATCATACTATGATCTACTAAGTTTTTTACTTTTATGATGATATTTATGAGTTTTTGATAGAATAATAGGTTCTTTGTAACACTTGTGTTGAATGATGAAGAATGAGTAAGAAATGTTACTTGCTAATACTAATAGAACTGATATAAGTTTTAATTTATATTACACATTTCAATGAATTTAATTAGAACTTTCTTTGTATTGATACTGTGGTATAATGGATTGAGAATCATCTTTCTTAAACGTGCAATTAGAAGTTTACTTTTGAAATCAGAATGGAAAAGGTTCAGTTCGAATCAGAATGCGTTATTTGATTAATCTTAAAACTATCATTAACATTTTATCATATATATATATATATTGTTCCATTAGGGATGTGTAAAAATCTAGACACATAATCTAGTAATGGTTGTCAGTAAATTAAAGTTGTTAGTTTGTTTTACATCACCACTTTACCAACGCAAACAATAACTTGTTGTCTAGTGTCTCGAATTTATTAACGTCCATCCAAAAGATACAGAATGAACATCTATAACAATATATAACAATATATAGAGGGATTCCCCTTTTTGTATTTATTTTTACAAATTTTTTATAAAATCAGATGTCTTTGTTTCTTCTCTTCTTCTTTATTTATCAATAATTATTTTTTTATCTGTTCTGATATATTTCACTTTATTTTTAATAAATATAATTTTAATATATATATTAACTTAATAACATTATAATATTATCATCTACTAATATAATATCACACATATTTAAAAAATGTATACACACAGGCCCTATCGCGCCTGTGTTACACTAGTGTTAATTAAATAAAATTATTTTCTTACCTTATCACTGCACGATGTTTTGCCAACGTGATCGGCATAGGTAATCAATCAGTAGGGATGAATACGGCTTTTTTGTATTTCTGGGTCATTTTGACCAATAATTTGTAAAATTAGGTTGGTTAAAAATTTATTTGTAAAATTGGGTCATGTCGTCAGGGGAGGACGACGTCAGGCAGGAGGCCAGTTTGTTGATGTTGTAGAGGCTATAAACTCGATGAATGTATGAGGTTAGGTCTATATGCGAGAAAGAGCAAACAACTATTACGTGATGATAAGGCAGTCGAAGAGCTTGAAAATGACCACAATCACACCACCAATCATTTAATTTAATTGTAAAAGACATTGGTAGGCGGTGATCATGTGGAGAAAACATCTCTTGAACTTGAAATTCATTATTTTCTCTTGAGTATCGGCTCACTAGACACATTCCCACTTGTTGATTTTTTCTAATAATAGCATTAATTTCCTCAGGATATTGGTGGCCTGCTCGTAACATGGAGTCTGCCTTAACCCCTATCTCAACAAACCATGTTGCGGTCCTTTCAAATGTTGTCTTAATTAGAGCACAAATTGGTAATGAACGAGCTCTTTTTAAAACATAATTCATACATTCTGCTAGGTTTGTTGTCATGTGTCCAAATCTATTACCCCCATCTTAGGCCTGAGTCCAATTTTGTAGTGGTATCTTGTCGATCCAAGATGCCACTTCTGGTGAATGGGATCTCAAGCCGCCAATTTAGCATCCAATATAGGTTGTTTCACCTCGTAAGCTGTAAAAATGCAATTATATTAGTTAGTTTAATTATTGAATATGGTGAATGAAAGAAAAATTTTATTACCCATAATCTTTAACCGGTTTTTCAATTCGTGATTCTTGAATTTTTTGTTGAAATTTGAAGCAATATGAAGTATGTAATATACTGATTGCAGTCCATCTGCTTCCCATTGTACTTCTTCAGATTGTAGGGCTACCAATATGCCTTTCCTCCTGTCTATTATCAAGCAGAGGTTTGATTATGGTGTAACGTGCTCCCTTAAGAGTTGAAAAATCCATATTAAGGCCTCATTTGTTTCTCCTTCAACTATCGTGAAGGCCAAAGGGAATATATTACGTGACACATCTTGAGCTAGTGTTGTTAGCAATGTCCCTTGATATCTTCCTATGAGAAATGTGCCATCTACTTGGACAATTGGCTTGCAATAATTAAACCCTTGGATGCATGGTCCAAAAGACCAAAATACGCGTTACATAATATAACAAGAAGGGTTAGGTTGGCCACTTACTTATACAAGAGGTCCAGTGCATTAAATTATTATGTCGGGATTGCTTTCTTGTACAGCTTGATACCACCTGGGAAGTTCATTGTAAGACTCTTCCCGATCTCTAAACTCCTTAGCAAGCGCTTTTTGCTTACCATTCCAAGCTTTGTCATATGAAACTGAATATCCGAAACGATTTTTAATTTCAGCTACCAAACTTTTGATAGGTATGGAAGGATTTTCCTTTACAGAGTTCATCACAATAGAACCAATTTGGTTGGAATCAAGATTGACATGATCTGCAGGTTGCATGGTTGACAAACACGTGTGTGATCCGTCAATCTTTCTAATATCCCAATTCAAACTCCGCTTGCTATAAGCAACCCGTAAACGCCACAGGCAGCCTTTTTTGTGGTCGACACATCAACATATAAATTTTTCAGATTTGCTCTCAACAATGGCAAATCTATAACCATTGTCGATATGTTATTGTTTGATATATGACATTATGGACTCTTTTGTGTCAAAAAACATGCCAATACATAGTTAATTTTCAGTCACTTGATTTGAAGCTTCAACTGAGGTGTGACTTGATGAGCCACTATGATCTGTTGTATGGATTGTATATTGGTTGGTAACCAACTCATCTTTACTGAAATCAGACAAAATATCTGGATATTAATTCAATTAATCGGCCATTCGTGAGAAAATTTGGTGAAGAGATGAATAATAATATTAAGGTAAGAAAAAACTGAATGAGTCTCGCATGTTACTGAAAGCAGTATAAATAAATCGAGAAACCCTAATCCTAATTCGTGCCCAGGCCACAACAACACATTTATTACTACATAGAAAGCGCTATTAATGCCAACAGTTTTGTAATAAATTTTTAATGTATCTGATTTTCATGCACAGAAGCCGCTATTAATGCCAACGGTTTTGTCTTAAAACCCCGCAACTTCATTAATTAAACCACGCGACTTCATTAATTAAACATTAACTGAAACTGGTGCATGTCAGGACGACTTTGGTGGCATTAAAGTGAAACCGTTAGGTGGCCTAGCGACATCAATTGGTTGTCGTCCGCAGTGATGATGACTTCCAATTGGGTGTCGTCCGCTTTAATGGGGACTCCACCTTCCCAAAATGATGACACCATCACGCGCGCATTTAATTTCTTTGATTGTGTGATGACCTGCACTGCACCAGACCAGGGATTCAAGGTAAATAGTGGAATTCAAAGATTCCTCCAACTCCCTATGCCATGCACAGTTCAAAATTTGCATGCAATGGTCTAAATTGGTGGCAGCGTTTAAAGCTTTATGTGAATGCCCTCACAACCACATTGCACGAAAAAAATAATGCATTGATGGACAGTTGCATTATGCATTCACGTGAATAAAATGCTAGCATTGGTTCAAATAGTTTCAACTTGCGCGCATATTCATCACTTTGGTTTCATGCATTGAGCTTAGATTGTTAGAAAATAGTTTGAAGTTGCACATAGTGGGAGAGTATTGAAGACTTCACCACTTCTTTCATTGCTTCTACTTTCAAGGTTTAAGTATCATTTAATATTTTGTTTTCAATTAATTTCCAAACTTATGTTCTAATTTTTATTTACCATTTCTAAACATGTTTAGCATGGCACAAAATGGATGCCTACCTCGGGATATGTCACTACTCCAACTTCAGCACGAACATATCACTCACGATTTATGGGAAGGACGGGAACAAGTTTGTATACCGAGAAGAGCTGGAGTTTGGATACTAAACAACCAAGACATAATTGATCCCCATGTGATAAATTTAATTCAACAGGCTGGATTCTGACACGCCTTGTATATTCCAGACATGAATGTGAACCACTTCCTCATCAATTCTTTATTAGAAAGGTGGAGATCAGAAACTCACACATTTCACTTGCCCCATAGAGAGACCACTGTGACACTAGAGGATGTAGTCGTCCTCCTTGGCCTACCGATAAACGGAGATGTGGTCACTGGTCCCACTACGGTTCAAGACATATTCTCCACCTTCCATGAACATTTAGGTGTCATTCCACCACCGACAATGATAAGAGGGAACTCAATTAGAGTATCTTGGTTAAACACTACTTTCCAACAGCTTCCACCGAATGCAAACAATGATGTTATTGCTCAATATGCGAGAGCGTACATTCTCACATTGATTAGAAGCATTTTAATGCCAGACAAGTCTGCAGTTAGGGTATATGTCATGTATCTACTTAGGCTAGTTGACTTGAATGTAGTCGGGATTTGGTTTGTCTATATCGTTGCCTAGATCATGGAATTCACCTACACCAAGAAAATATTGGTGGATGCATGATTTTGTTACAATGTTGGGCTTGGGAGAGGATTACTTCTATAGCCCCACAACTTCAACCTTTAAGTGATGAGGATGTGGCTAATGGGGATGGTTTCCCTGTCTGTAGAAGGTAAAAAGCTAACTTTTAAATTATTATTTTTTTCTTGTCATTTAACTAACTTGAAATTGCTACATTTTTTTAGGTGGATGAACGTAACGCATCGGATAAATCCAACTTCAATTTCAGTTACTGAATTTCGGTTGAGATTTGATCAAATACGTACAAGACAGGTAATACTTAAGGTAATTGAAAGCTTTTTGTTTTTTAACATTTCAAACTAATGTCTACAATTTTGTTTCAGTTCTTGTGGAAGTCTTACATTCAAAACGAAGTTAGTCGATTGATTGTGGTTGACATCCCTCCGGTGTCCAGAGCAACAGTCCCAATAATTTGCTTTGCGACAATAGAAATCCATTAGGCGGATAGGGTCATGCGTCAATTTGGTTTAAGACAAAACATTTCGCCTAACCCGGTTAACCTGGATCAAGTTCACAGGGATGACTTAAGGACGAAAAACGACAGAGATTGGGTAGCACATCATCACCAGTGGATTGCAATTTGGAATGATCGACAGAATCAGATCATTCAAGGTACATCGTTAAGCGGAAACGGCATTTGCGTGATCAAACACCGTATATGTAGTGGTACATAAACCACACTATCCGCTATATATCTCCATCGACAAAATCTTCCGACAATGAGGTTATTTATACTACAATGTTGTACATCTGTTTATCATACATACTTATTGATGGCAATAACCATGTTATTTATTTTATAGTACGATATGTCACAAGAACCTTCCCAACCTGCTTCACAACCCTACACTGGCCATGTTGAGTCTTCTCCAGATTTTATACGTCATTCCCAACCCTTTTTGGGACAGTCGCCTATGGGTCAAGGTCAAATTTTTGGACATTCACATCCTCAATTTGGAAACCCATCAAACACCTCATTCCAACACGTCCCTTCCTCATATGATTTCTTCTCGCATCAGTCAAGTTATGGTGCTGGTCCATCACATATGTTTGGCACCACAACCATGACACCACCATCTGCCTATTATCCAAGATCTCCATCATCAATGTCATTCTATCTTCCGCCAATGCCTTCCCAATCACCACAAATAACGGTTCACCATCTGCAAAATGTCCAAAGTCATCAAGATGAAGATGATGCTGATGATGATGATGAACCACAACAACAACAACCACCAAGACGACCCAACAGACCCAGAAGAAGACCAACATGTGGAACTGGAGGACATAGATGACTATTTTATTATTTTCTAGTAACCGAATTCTTGTATTTTATTTTTTAATCAATTTTAAAATATATTAATGTTTATTTTTTATTTCAATTTATTACCATTTATTGTTCCAAAAAGGAAACTTAAAATGAAGTTGTCATCTGCAAAGACAACTTCACCACTCACATATAAGAAATCAGCCTCCTGCCTGACGACTTTCGTTTTTTTTAAAAAAATGAAACCAGCATGATGGAGGACGACTTCACTTTCAATGTCGTCCTCCATCCTAGCGACTTAACCCAGTTTTGCAACAAAAAAAAATCAAGGACCCTTTTTTATAAATTCGAGTAAAAAGGGACCCAAATACAAAAAAAGTCGGATGTATACACTAGTTTCCTAAGAAATATTTTCTCATCCACCGTTCCTATGTAAGTGCATGCTCTACATGCACATTATAACCAACATGACACACGTAAAAGGGTCCACCGTAAGCACTGTCGCTCCTTGGGTTGAAATGCATTTTCCCTATCTTGGTCATACTTATCTAAAGCAAAATAATACATTAAAATGTAACATACAAATAGATTGTATGGAATAAATTTCCTGTTGTGAAAGAGTGTATTGCAAAAGAAAGGGATCTTTCTGCACTTGGCTCCTTGCAGATTAAAGATGCGTTGTGGTAGTTGGATTTGTTTGTGAACACTGCTCCTTGATTGTTGGCACACGAAATGATCTCTGCAAGCATCTCCTCCCTTTCCGGTGAAGATCTGCAGTTCCACAAACGCACCTTGCAACAAATTGCCTCGTGTAACCGATTTTACAACTGAGCTCCATGGATGTTGTTATCTTGTCGACGGTGGTTTCTCTATGGGGCGTGGAGGGTTGAACTTCAGTGGCAAGTTGCTCCTTTTTCAGCAGGGATCATGCAAAGCATACTTGAACATTGAATTCTTCCGCACGTTTTCAGTTACGAGTCATGGGCTTTTTAACCCTATCTGTCATCTATAAATAGGTGTTCCTACACTTCTCCATATTACACCTTTAATCTTTTCTTCTTCTTTTATTGTCATATGTTATTTGCTCTTTGAGAGTTGTTTTGTTAGTTCTAAGTACTTCGAAAATATCTTAGAAGTTCATGTGTATTTTAGGGAATTGGAGTAATAAACTGCGAATAAATTCTTACAACAACCTTAAAGATTTAATGGTTGACGACAACTCTACACCGAAAAATTTGAACCATGTCTTCGCAACACAAATTATCTTTGTGATACCTTTCTTGAACATTTCAAATATTAAAATTTTAACCGGAAAAAACTTCTAACACTGACATAAATGTGTGTATATTCTGTTAGACATGTATAAAGTCATTTTCACTCTTAGCACTTTCAAACCCAAGTCTAGTACTTCTCAAAAACAAATTGAAGATCGAATTCATGCGAATAAGGTATATATGGTCACATTTTCCTTAGTGCATTGTTTAAAGATTTTTTTTATGTGTACTACTCCTACAAGAAAGTGAAAGATATTTGAGATTCTCTAATTCTCAATACATTATTGAAGATGTCGTTAGGCAAGAGTTTGTTATCAGAAATTACTATAGTTGGAAGATGATAGAAGACAAGGATATCAAGATCTAGATTAATGAGTACCACAATCTACTTAAGGATATTAAAGTAGAGAACACAACCTAACCCAATAAATTTGTTTCAGAACTTTTGATTGAAAAACTTTTACAGACCTGTATAGACTACGAACAACAATTGAAACATAGAAACAAACAAATACATGGCAAACAAAGTAAGAAATGTGATATATGTGTAGAATCTAAAATAACAAAGAAAACATATCATTATGTAAAATGTCAAACTTCTAGGATTAATTCATACCAAAATTTGGATATTCTAGTAATATTGTTGATTCTTGTGATGTGCGACATGCTAAATTAGGGCATGTAAACTCTTCATATGTTATGAAATTGCAACAACTAAGATTAATTAAGATACATGACAAACAAAGTAAGAAATGTGATATATATATATATATATATATATATATATATATATATATATATATATATAAAATATAAAAAAAAAAAGAAAATATGTCATCTTGTAAAATGTCAAACCGAACTTCTAGGTTCATATTGATCTTGCTGACTTAAAACAAATCATTTCTAGAAGTGGTAAAAATTATTTTGTAACATTCGTAGATTTACTCTAGATACACCAAAGTATACTTAATCAAACACATGGAAGAAACATTTGATGCTTTAACTTATAAGATGGAAATAGAAAATCAATTATATAGGAAAATTAAAAGAATTAGATCAAATAGAGATGATGAATATATTTTGTTTAATGATGATTGTATTAAGGTTAAATTACCCTTTTGGTCCCTCTATTTGTCATGAAATTTCATTTTGGTCCTCACGTTTTTTGTTGTCTCAATTTGGTCCTCATTTTCTTAAAAATGACTCAATTTGGTCCTCACCGTTAACTTTGACCAGACGGTGTTAAAGTCAATGTCACGTGTCAATTTCTGGTTTTTTTGAATTTTTTTAATATTTTTTGAATTTTTTTTTTGAATTTTTTTTTGACATGTGTCATTTCACCATTGTGCCACATGTCAAAGTGACTCAATTTGGTCCCTATATTTGTTTTTAGTTTCAATTTAGTCCCAATTTTTATAAAAATGAAGCAATATTGTTCCTCCTTAGATTGAGACTCAATTTAATCTTTGTATACAACTTATGATGATATTCTTAATAAAATTGACATTTTTATTAAATATTTATAGAAATATTTTTAAATAATTTTTTTTAGTTTTATTATTAAACAAAGTTAAACCCCAAACTTAATTTCAAAAATTAACAATTTTGTCATCATATATAAAGACATCAAGTGTATCATATTATACAAACTTGGTAAAGATTCAAAATCAAATAACTTGTCACACATAAATTTAGGAACTAAATTTCAAGTTTAAAACAAAATCAAAGTTTAATATTTTGTGTAGAATTTAAAGTTAATTTAAAATATTTATAGAAATATTTAATAAAAACGTTAATTTTAGTAAGAATATCACCATAAAATTTATAAAAAAATAAATTTAGTGTCAATTTGAGGAAGAACAATATTGCTTCATTTTTACAAAAATTGGGACTAAATTGAAACTAAAAACAAATATAGGGACCAAATTGAGTCACTTTGACACGTGGCACAACTATCAAGTGACACGTGTCAAAAAGAAAAAAGTTTTAAAAAAAATTAAAAACAAATAAAATAAATAAAATATTAAAAAAATAAATAAATAAACCTGAAATTGACACGTGGCGTTGACTTTAACACCGTCTGGTCAAAGTTAACAGTGAGGACCAAATTTAGTCATTTTTAAGAAAATAAGGACCAAATTGAGACAACGAAAAACGTGATGATCAAAATGAAATTTCATGACAAATAGAGGGACCAAAAGGGTAATTTAACCTTGTATTAATTAAGATATTATTCATGAAGTAAGCCCCACCCCATATCCCCTTGAATCTAATGGAGTTGCTAAGACTAAAATAAGATTCTTAAAGAAATGATGAATGTTATGCTTATTAGCTCCAGTGTTCTTGATAATCTTTGGGGAAAACACTTCTTATAACAATTTTTTTTATAATATAGGATACCAAATTAGAATACTAGTAAAACACCTTATGACTTATGGAAAGGTTATTAACCTAATCTTAAATGCTCAAGAGTGTGAAGGGCCTAGCTAAATTAATGTCACTCGATCCCAAGAAAAGAAAAATATATTCTAAAACTTTTTATTGTATATGGAACATAATGCTGCTTATAGGTTTCTTGTCCTTAAAAGTGATTTGAGTCAGCATAATACCATAGTGGAGACTAAAAATGTTGAGTTCTTTGAACAAGTTTTTTCTTTAAAGGGTAGCGATACATTTGAACAACTTATCGATATTGCTGGTGATTGCATGTGTGAGGATTTGATTTTAAAACTTATCTAGTTGAAAATGATCCAACAAGTTTTCAAGTTTCTACTAGTGCTCCTGATGCAAAACATTGGGATAAGACCATTAGGACTAAAATTTGACTTAATTAAGAAAAATAATACTTAGACCTTAATAAATTGCTTAAAGGAGAAAAACAAAATCCCATTAGTTGTAAGTGGATATTTAGGAAAAAGTACCACTTGATGGATCCATAGAGAAATATAAAGCAAGATTAATAATGAAAAGTTTTATTAAAAAATCCAACATAGATTACTTTGATACTTTTACCCCAATGACTAGGATTTCCTCTATTTGAGTGTTGTTGGCTTTAGCATTTGTTCATAAATTAGTTATTCATCAAAAGAATGTTAAAAAACCCTTTTTGAATGGTGAACTACAGGAGAAAATCCATATGACTTAACCTGAAGGGTGCATAGTTCCTGGTCAAGAGAACAAAGTATGTAAACTTTTAAAGTTCTTATATGGATTGAAGCAAGAACCAAAACAATGACATAAAAAACTTGATAGTGTTTTATTTTGTGATGATTTTTCAAATAACGATGTTGATAAATTCTGTACTCTAAATTTGAAAATGGTGAATTTGTCATTATATGTTTATATGTGAATGACATGCTAATTTTTGGTACATGCAATAATATAGTTTCTAGGTCTAAGTTTCAAATGAAAGACATGAGAGAAGCCGATGTGATTCTAGGAGTAAGAATCATAAGGATGTTAACTTATTGCCAAGTATACCAAATCGTTACAAATAGTAAAATGGAAGTCCAAATATCTTTTTCCTAAGGGATTTGCATTTGTTTGTCTAATTGGAATTACTTACTAATTTAGCGATTGTAAAGATCATTATTTGATTCAGTTTAAAAGAAAAATCATGTGAAATTAGACAACTACAAATTATAATGAGATTCGATAAAAAGCTTCATTAGGATTAGATTTCACAAACCAATTTGGTGCAACAAGAATGCATTATATTTCCATTCTACTTAACATTCACATGATAAGCATACTTGCCCTAATTCCTTAGAAACAAGTTCTAAATCTATATGTTAAATTACCAATTCCTTAGCAAGTGAACATACAATTTGCATTAAGAATAAATGTCTAGAATGACTAAAAGGTTAAGTCTATTCTTAGAACCAAAACTCTTGGGTGTTCTATCCATGTCTAAGTTTCATATCATCTTCCAATAATTTGATACTCACAAATAACATGATATTCCATCATAACTTTTAACAATCGAGATAGAACATTTGAATAACAAAAGGAGATTATATTGCACTGGGCGAGTTACACATAATGAGTTCATTACATCAAATCCTAGTGAAATGAGAGTTTAACTACTCCTACACATTTAATATACAAGTTGGACGAAATTATGGAGGAATTTTCAATCTGAATGCCCTAGAGTCGCCTTTGACCAATCTCCGGTTTCTCTGTGTTTTCACAACAAAAGAACCCCCTTTTTCATTTCATTCACGACATATTAACCACTTCTAGAATTTGTCTTCTCACGGAGTGAGCACACACTCTCGCTAAGCGAGAAACAACTTTTGTTTCACTTATAATTGTCCTGACTCGTTGAGTGAGACAACATACTCACTGGGGTGAGTGATAAGCTTGACCACTAAGCGAAGACTTTTATGGCTAAGCGAAGAATGGTTATGACACGGATCTGATAGGCAACTCTCAAATCATTTTCAAATGTCCATTCTCCTACGCAATAATCTCAAGAAAATAAATTATATCTAACTTAAAAGAAAACAGAAAAGTCTTACCTCTTTCCATGAGAAAAACAAATAACACACGAATGAATGCAAATATTAGAGTAAAATAAGCATGAATAATAAGTATTTATCACACTTATCAAAGGAAGACTTGTAGTATGTTACTAGGTTATTGCATTTAGCGAACTTTTCTAGGTTATACATTAATTATGTAGTATGTAGATTGAGTAGGTACACTCAATGTGCTAATTAGGAACATTGTAATGCACTTGCAAGACTCATGAAATATATAAGAGGTACAATGGAGTATGACACTATATATAGTGGATTTTATGTTGTACTAGATGGGTACAATGATGTAAACTAGATCTTTGATTTATAGAAGACAAAATCTACTAGTAGTTATATGTTTACCTTAAAGATTGTGCGATTACGCTTGACAAACAATTATTGCAAGATCAACAATGAAATTAGAGCTTGTTTCTCTTGAGATGGCGAGAAGTGAAGTTGAGTGGTTGAAAAACTTATTAGCAGACATTCCATTTGGAATGAAACCAACCTCATATGTATGGATGCATTATGATTGACAATTAGCAACAACTATAACTAAAAACAAAACTTACAATGGAAATAAAAAATATATATAATTGAAACATAATTCGATAAAACGACTATTAAATAGTGAAATAATTTCCATTGATTATGTTAAGTTAGAACGAAATTTGGTAGATCCTATAACGAAACCCGTAGGAAGAAATATGATTTTAGAAACATCAAGGGAAACGAGGCACGAGTCACTTGCAAACAAACAAGTGATAAAAAATCAATCTTTGTGATTAGAGATCCCATGAATAAGGTTCATACAGGTAAAAACAAGTCATTTCTTAGTTTTTTGCTAGCTCCAAAGTTGATTTTAAGTTAATTATGTTCACTCTTATGGTGTGTGAAATGATGGTGCAATTGGCTCTAGAAGGAGGGGTTAGAGGGGCAGGTGGGAGGGTTGGCGAGGGGAGTGAATAAAGCCACAAACTCTTTTCACACATCACAAAATTGAAAGAACTAGAAGTAAATAGATAAATAATAAACAATAGTACATGAGTACACAAACCTCTCTAGGTTATCTCGAGTACTCAAACCTCTCCAAGCTACACAAGTACACAAACCTTTGCAAGTTATTTCAAGTACACAAACATCTCTAGGTTACATGAGCACACAAACCTTTCTAGGTTATACTTTCTAATTCTCTCCCTAAGATTAAAAACTCTTAATAATGTAAGGAGAAACTCTTAAAATAAGAAAACACACCTAAAGCTCACAAGGGTAAACTTCACAAAGTGAATAATATAATAATAGCTTTTCACACATCCACTATTTACATAGACTAGACAATTTTTATAGTCGTTGAAAGCTTAGTCCTTTGTATCTCTTTCTTTCTTTTCCACTTGTTGTATGTTTTTTGTATTGTTATTTTGTTTTATTTTTTCGTACTTATTTGTTCAACTCCAATCCCTTTTTGTAGCTTTAGAACCAATGATTATTGAAGCTTTTCAAGTCGATTCGACATCAATGTGTATTAGCAATTTCACATTCAACTATTCATATGGAAAAAGTTTTGCAATGATTCCTATTGCCCAAAGATTTGACCTTTTGCTTAAATAAACCCAATGTTTTAACTTTTCTGGTGAATCTCCAAAAACCAAACATTTAGATATTTGGGTTGCGGGTTCCCTGTGCCAACAAAATTAACAAATCACGGTTAGGTTACAAAAAAGATGAAGATGAAGGTTTGGAAAAGGTGTGGGATACAATAAAAGAAAAATTACAAACCACCGTTGGAGTGGGCGTCGATGACAACAACAAAAATAGGTCTTCTCGTCGATGTCTTCTCTTAGTCGCCTCTATCTTCTCTCATCCAAAGAAAATGCTTCAATGTTCTTTCTATGAAACACTTTTCCTTTTTACCTCCAAAACTATCTACACATGCAAAAATAAATATCAGTCATGTCGAAACTAAGTCTAAAAATCATGTTGAAATATATTTTTGTTTTTTATATACATAAGTAAAGTGACCATAGTTAAAGCCATTTCAATTTTAAGATATAATTATTCAGAAACATTTTGATCGTTCTAGCTCGTTAGTTTCATTTAACAAATAAATTAAGCAAATCATAAATAATTAAAGTAATAAAACAATTAAGATGTTGACTATAAAACACGTTAGACAAGTTCTCATAATCTTCATGTATGATTTACTGATGGGTTGTCTTATCTATTCTAAAGCCAACTTGATACAGACAATTTAAAGTGCATAAATACATAAAAGTGGATAAAAAAATATATCAAAATATCATTTTCTATATTTAAAATCATGCAATACATTAAAGTATAAACATTGTACCCACATGATTTATTTTAACATCAGAAAGCACTTCAACAGAAACAATAGATAACGAATAAGGTCCTATAATTGTCTAATGTTTTGTTGACACTTGCTAAAAAATTTATCAATTTAAGAACCTTCGTCTACAAGACTAAACATGCTAGATTGTTTAAAAATATTTATTTTAAAAATCCAATTCCTAAAATTTTGAAAGACTTATTTCAAAATATTTATGCAACATATATGAAAGTCATCAGTCATTTTAAATTGAAAAATCCTGAAAGATCCCTTAATTTCAAATTAAAAAAATCTAGAAGCATTACACATAAATTAATTCGAATATGCTAACATATAAATAGTTAATTAGTCTAATATAATACTAGAAATAGAAAAATAGAAAATTTCAAATTTAAAAGAACTAAACAATTTTATTTTTATAAATAGTAAAATCAAAAGGACCGGTAAAAGATATTTAAACCTATATGCTCAACCCTTTGGTGCCCTTGGAATGGTGGTTGAAATTCTTCACAGATCTTGAAGCATAAAATAAATTTTGATCTAACTATCGGTGAAAATGCAAACAACTCTTTCCCTACTACCTATTTCTTTTATTAATCACCTATAGGCTCTCCACTTAATTACTTCCTGTTCAAAGTTGAGAAGATTTAAGGGGAAAGATAAGGGTATAATCGAGTATGTACTTAATGTGATACCCCTCTCTATTGCTTTTTTTTTCTTTCCTTCTAAAAACAGAAACACTCTCTCTTCTTTCTCATTCTCTCAATTTTCTCTGTAATCCAACCTTCTCCCACTCTCTCATTTTTGTGCTGCCATCTCACTGTTTCAGCCTTTCCATACTCAAACTCTGGAAGGACCAGCCAGCAGGACCCTCCGTAGTTCCTCCCTCAGCTTCCATCCTCCAAGGTAGGTTATATCTCCAAATTGAGCTCAATTCCAGTTAGAATCCACTAGGCACTCTTTGAATTATGGATTTGATCATGTTATTCTTCGTCTCCCCTGTCTTGATGATGGATTCTCCTAGGTTAAACGGAAGAATTCTGCTCTCTTGCTATCCATTGACTCCACCAATCTAGTTCTTGGAAAAAAGGTAAGGGAAGCT
>Ga0214543_1003714_pt1 | contig 29479 bp, 22 predicted proteins | sample CNSS2metaG_FD_160094 | JGI IMG/M metagenome (GOLD analysis project Ga0214543, IMG submission 160094) | Root nodule microbial communities from cowpea collected in UCLA plant growth center, Los Angeles, California, USA - CNSS2 | ecosystem: Host-associated > Plants > Roots > Nodule | place: USA... | reverse complement strand
AATCTGCCAAACCCCCCCCCCCCATGTGTTTTATTGTTGTGTTCATCTGAAAATTTGGCTTTGAATGAAAATATTGGTCGTTGGGAGACGACTTGGTTCACTTTCATATACTATATTTAATATGTTTTAATTTGGTGGGGTACGACCTCTATCACCTATTATCTATTTTTGTTCCTTTATTTTCATCTTTTATTTTAGTTGTGAGTACTTGTGCTAGTACTCTGATACCCAACAGTGGTACCAGAGCTGTTAGTTTGTGTGATTATATGTCGCTGCTATTGTCATTAGAATAGTGTTGTGATAGTGGATAAAGTGTGGTAGTGTGAAAGTGGAAGGAAATGGATAACAATGCTATAGCAAATTTGCACTTAGCATTGACAGATGCGATTTTATCTAGCATTGCGGAGAAGATTACAGCGAAGGAGATTTGGGATACTCTCACAAGCCTGTACAAGGTTAAGTCACTTCATACAAGAATATTCTTGAAGAGAAAACTCTATACTCTTCGAATGAGTGAGTCCACATCGGTGACAAACCACATCAACAATCTAAATACATTGTTTGCCCAACTTTCAACAGCAAATTTCAACATAATTGAAAATGAACATGCGGAGCTTCTACTACAAAGTTTACCTTATTCGTATGATCAACTTGTCATCAACATTACAAATTAGAACGTTGTTGACCTCCTACACTTTGAGGATGTTATCGGAGCCGTTCTTGAAGAAGAATCCAGGCGAAAGAACAAAGAGGATATGGTGGAAAGTGCAAGGCAAACAGAAGCTTTGGTGATGACGAGAGGTAGATCAACAGAACGTGGATCTAGTGGGAGTCAGTCTCATGATAAATGTAAAAGTAAGAAGCATCTCAAATGCTACCATTGTGGCAAAAGAGGGCATGTGAAGAAAAAATTTTGGCATTTGAATAATGGAGGAAAGAACTCTGAGGCATCAACCTCACAAGGTTGTATGGTAAATACCTCGGAGGACGAAGATATTCTGTGAAGAAGAGGAGAAATCGGGTAAGTCATGAAAGCTTAGAAGATCATGGCAGATGTGTATGTGTTTTTGGGAGATACGTTGCAGGAAGCTAATGCAATGGTTGCATTGACAAGTCAAGAAGAAGCGATGTTGACGTGACATAGTAAACTTGGGTATAAGTCAAAGCGAAGTTTGCAAATCCATGCAGAACGTAATCTCTTACTCGGGCTCAAGAAGGTTGTTTTACCTCTACGAGAGCACTGTGTGGTAAGTTAACAAACATATTCATAGAGTGCATATTGCTAGTTTGACTACTAGAAAAAAGGAAAACACAAGAAGACTTGGTTTATTTTGATGTAAGGGAATCACCAGAGTTATCACTAGGAGAATCAAAGTTTACTCCAGGTGGGTGTACTACGTTAAGAGGAAGTCAAATGTGCTATTACCAATTCAAGGAATTCAAAGCACGAGTAGAGCTTGAAACTAGGGAAAAATAAGTGTTTGGGCTATGCTAACAATGTGAAGGGGTACCACCTGTGGGTCCCACTACCTACAAGGTTATATTGTTAAGCAAAAACGAAATGATGCTACAACCAGAAGGCGTTAAAGAACAAGAAAACTTGGTTTGCATGGTTGAACAAATCTCAGTACGGTTTAAAGAGGGCGTTCAAGTGTTCGTACTAGAGATTTGATTCCTTCATAAGCCTCGGTGTTTAGACCATTGATGTTGTATGTGGATGACATGTTGGAGGTAGGTCCCAACAAAGTTCAAATCCAATAATTAAAGGCATAATTGGCTAGGGAGTGTGAGAAGAAGGACTTAGAACCAACAAACAAGGATTTCAGGGATGCAAATTCACCGAGACAAAAAAGATAGGAAGGTTTGGCTTTCTCAGAAGAAATACTTATGGATAATCTTGCGGCGCTTCAATATGCAAGATTGCAAGCCAATTTTTACCCCATTTTCTATCAGTTATTCCTCATGTATGAGTCCTACCAATGAAGCAAGGAGGATGGAGAAGTCTCGAGTACCGAGTGCATCGGTGGTGGATAGCCTTATGAATGCTATGATGTGTACAAGACCAGACATTGCACAAGCAGTGGGAGTGGTTAGTTGGTTCATGGCAGGTTTGGTGGAGAGCAGTGAAGTATTGACAAAAGGTCTTTAGAAGGAACCTCAGGTGTTGCATTGCGTTTCGGAGGATCAAAATTATGTGTCAATGAAGTCTACGTGGATTCGATCCTACTGAAGTATACCAGAAGAACAAGCAGCATGAAGGCAGATAATAAAGCATGGTGTGAAGATTTGATTAATTTCATCAAAATCTTCAAGTGGGAGATTGTGAGAAAAGAAGTCCCACATCGATGGGAACTTACTTTGGGGCTTACTTTTAATATTATAAAAGGAGCTCAGTGTTTTCTTAGGAAATCATCCCAAAGTCTCTCCTTTTCTATTCTTTTTTATTTGCTTGAGAGAAGAATTAAGAGAGAATATTAGTTTCTCCTCTAAGAGAGAATGTTAGTTTCTCCTTTAAGGTTCTCCTTGTATTAGTTTTTCCTATTTCCAAGAGAGGGGTTGTCATTGTTTTCTCCTTGGGATTAGAGAGAATGGTATGTAATTTTTCCTTTCCTTGAATAAATTATATTCATTGCCTATTATCTATTTTTGTTCCTTTATTTTCATCTTTTATTTTAGTTGTGAGTACTTGTGCTAGTACTCTGATACCCAACAAGTGAGATAATAGAGGTGTTTTTCAGCACAGATCTAAGGAGCCCATTAAACACTGAACATTGTGGGACAAAGTAGTTGAGTCGTAATTTTAATAGCTATATATGCATGCATAAAGTTGCGCTACTTTGTTATGATGTGTATTTTCATTTATCAACTGTTATTAATTTGGTAGAAGATACAAATACTCAATTACCAATCCAGAAGCAAAGGGATATATGTCATAAGAGTAGTAATAGAATAACCAGAAACTTAGTTTTCTTAACCGGTCCAAATACTTCATTACCAATTACTTTTATTTTATTTGATGGTATGCATTTTGTCATAATTATGCCTTGCTTTGTCAATCTGTGCCATAAACAAATGTTTCAATTTTATTTGGGAACTTGTTTCAATTTTTAAATGTTTGGGAGAAAATTCAATAGTCTTTCAAAACATCGACATTATATTCTTTAAATATTTTTTTTTTAAATTTTAGAATAATTTGTATTAAATATTTGTAATTATTTTTAAAATATAAGTAATAAGACTAATTTTTCATCAAATTTGAAGAGTGAAAACATGTTGCTTCATTTTATTCCATTTTCTATTTGAGTTTTATTGAGTTTATCTTTTCTATGTTTATGAATCATGATCTGAGATATTTTGTTGTTGTGTTTTGTGCAGGAATTTTGTTGTTGTGTTTTGTGCAAGAATTCTATCTACACTTATCTTCTCTTTTTGGAGTCATTGATTTCTTCTAAGCCACAAGCAGAGGCTTCTCTTTAATCTCAATACTTGAAGGATTTTTTTCACAAAACATTAAATATAGGCAATGTCGAGAAGAACTTATTTTACAACACATTTAGTTGAAGAATCTTATATTAGCCCTTGTGATTTTTCTAATAAGGAAGATGATGTAATAGATTATTTAGGCTAATAATCTACATAAATATTAGTTAGATTTAATTGTATGATTGATTTTGAAACTTGTATATGTATTTAGAACTAATTTTATATTTGTTTTATATTGAATCATATATTTCACTACTTTTTACAACATTATACAGTGGAGTTTATTGTTATTTAGTAAGATTAAATATACAAATTTTATGAATAGGTAGAAAATTGAATATAAACATATTGATTTAGCCACTGATTTTATCAGTGGTTTAGTCACTGATTTAGTCACCGAGACTATTTTAATTAAATTAGAAAACATACATATTTATGCTTAATTAGTGACTGAAAAGTATTTTATTAAATTAAAATTTATTTCTTTTAGCGATTGAATTAATGACCAAATTTTTAGTTGCTAAATTGGTCTTCAATACGTTAAGGTGACCAAATTTTAGCGATCGATTAGCTACTAGAATTTCAGTGGTTGTTTAGCGATCGATTTTGAAATCGGTGGTTATTTAGCGACCGATTTTGAAATCGATGACTAACTGTTTTTCGACTTAGGTTTTTGCCATTAATTATTTTCGGTGGCTAATTCTGTGACTAAAGGTGTTTGCGACCAATTTTACTCATTTAGCGACCAATTTCATCAGTGGCTAAGTTGTTTTTTTCTAGTAATGGGTATTCAACTTGGAACTCTCTTGACACATGTCAAATGCTTAGGGATGAAATGATTTTGGCCAGTAACTCGATGACCCCCCATTTCCTTGGCCAACAACATTCCAGCTATGAGAGCTTCATATTCCGCCTAATTATTGCTAGCTTTGAAGGAAAAATTGAGCGATTGTTTTATGAGCAGTCCTTCCAACACGACCTCTGCTCCCCTTCCCCGTGAATTGAATGCACCATCGGTGGACAAAATCCATTTGAGATGTCCTGGTGGGGACGTGAGTTGTCTTGATAGCTCGATCGAGAAGTCAGAAAGAGCTTGGGCCTTAACTCGGTCATGGTATTCGTACTTGATGTCGTACTCAGATAGCTTAGTGAATCACTTCACCATTCTCCTTGATATATCAAGCTCCCTTAGCACCTACTTGACAACAAGTTTGTCCTGATTGTGTTCTCATGTCTTTGGAAATAGTGTCGCAACCTCCTAACGGTTACCAATATTGCTAAGGTTGATCGCTCCACAATTGAGTATCTTTTTTTTTGGCCTCTTACAACACTTTCCTTACAAAATAGACAGGGTGTTGCTCCCCTTCCACATCTAGTACTAAGGTTTGCCCAGGATTGAGGGTGTCCCATATATTCTTTTAATTTCTCTAACACATTGTCACATTGTTTCATCCGCTAAAACTTCTCGTTTTTCTTTAAGCACTGAAAGTAGGGAAAGCCTTTATCGTTGCTCTGGGAAAGAAAATGAGAAAGTATAGTCATCCTTTCTATTAGCCTCTAAACCTAGGGGTGAGCAAAATTACTCAACCTGTCCAAAATCGTGCAATCCGAAAGAGAAATTAAAGATTCGGTTTGATGTATTTGAGTTTGGTTTGGGTGGATAAAATTATTCAGATAAATATGGATATAAACTGTCAGGTACGAGTATTGAATCAAATATCCATGGATACCCAACCCAACCCATAATCATTAATTCTAAAATCTCAAACCCTCATTTGTTGTTGTCGTTCATCTCCTTAACCTTTTGCATCTTCAATACGTTTGAAAACCAAAGCAATAAACTTTCAAAATCATTTGGTCCTGTGGGAACACCACACATCACAAACGCTTTCTTGCATCTCAACCTGAGCAACTCCCCTAACTTTGAGAAATAATTTTTCTGAAATGATTTTGCCTTTGAAGGGGTGCCATAGAAGGTCATCAAATTGCATACTGAGCTTGCAGTGTCTCGGCGAGTGTGCGTGGTGGATCAATCTGCTTCGACGTGCTTCGATCTACTCCGATATGCTTCCATCTAGTTTGATCTACCACGATATGCTCCGATAAGCTTCCATCTGATTCGATCTGTCGTAATATGCTTCCATTTGTTTTGATCTGTCGTGTTCTGGTTTGATCTTCCCTGATCTTTGATATGTCGTTATCTACTTTGATCTTTGCCGATCAGCTCCGTGGGTGGCGACGCGGTGGCGTCTACTCAGTTTGTACAATGATGTGGTTATGGAGAAAACTGAGAATGGTGGACAAGCTGGAGAAACATGGCTGGAAATAATCTTTTCCCTTTTAGTCTCACATTTGTTTTACATTTGATTTGGGTAATCCGTCATCCATCTGTTTATAACCGATCCGAATAAACTCAAACCTGCTTAAATCGGAAAGCAAAATGGTTGGATATGGATTTCAAATATTAAATTTAGATTAGATCGGATCGATCTCCATAAACCCGAATCTGACCCAACTCGCTCGTTGCTAAAGCCTTTTTGGACCTCCTTTACATTACTCATGGCTCTCATGTTGATGACGGTCGCGCATTTATCGGATTGACCTCAATTCCTCTTTCACTCAATAAGAAACCCAAGAGTTTTCCCGCCTTTACCTCTAAAGCACATTTGTCAAGATTAAGCTTGAGGTGGAACTTGTTTGGCGTAAGAAAAAGTTCTTATAGGTCCCTCTTATGTGCAAAAAGCCCTTTTGAATTATGATATTTTTGCTTCATTATTTATTTAATGTTGTCCCAAACCACACAAGCAAACACCACAACCAATTATTAGTTAGGGACTTAACCACAAATAGTGCAATTAAATATCTATTACTCATACCAAAACACCAAACACCATAAGCAGAAGCAATGAAAATGCTTTAAACCACAAAAATCACAAATTCACAAACTTCTAATAACCCTAAAATCCACACAAATACCAACTACACAATGCAACATGACACAAATAAATAATGGGTGCACATAGAAAACCAAAGCGAAATTGGAGAAACACTAAACCTTATTCACAAACGGCATTCCTTTATAATTCAAACGACGACATCAAAACATTGAATCTTTGCTGAGCAAGCACAACAAAACGTCCACGCACAAGATGAAAGGAGAAGCCCCAATCTCTAACGAGAGGAAGAAGATGAATAACAACATTTGTGGGTGGGAATGAAGGAAGAAAAAGGAAGCACAACTAAAAAAACTCTTATTTCCTACCAATTTTGTTTTGAAATTTTTCTGTAGGAAATACTTATAAATTTTGTTATGAAAAATTTTTTGTAGGAAATTGCTGCTAATTTTTTTACAAAATATTTTCTATAAAACACTTTTCACAAAAAATTTTGTAGGAAATACTTGCGAATTTTATAATTTTGTAGGAAATAATTACCCACGAAGAATTACCTGCCAATTAAAATTCTTAGAAAAAATAGTAGGAAAAAGTATTTTCTTGCAAATTTTCTTAACAAATTTGCAAGAAAATTCTCATGTAATATGAGAATTTTTAGTAGTGAAGGGTTCAAAAATGGCACACCTGATTTACGAATTGGACAACAACCACCAATTCTTTTGATTTTGCTTTTTGTTGTGTGGTTCGATAGGAGAAGAAACTACAAGGGTTCTAGGTTGCAATGTTCAGAGTAGAACAGAAGGGGCTTCGTTTCTATACGCTCTTGGTGTAAATCATATTACTTTCTTGTCATTTAATTATTATTATTATACATATTACATTGATTTTGTTTTTTATGTTGGGAAATAAAATAACACAAGCTTTAGAATGTTGCTAAAATGGGAAGGAACATATTGATGTTAACATATACTTGGATTAGTCAACATTGGATGTTGATATTATTGAACATATGGATGCTCTTTGATAAGTGCCCAAATTCAGTAAAGATTCATAGAAAAGTCTGGCACTTATGCTTTTAATTTGTGTTCATTTCATATTGATTCTCCCTAAATCTAAGACAAATGAGTTTCAATCACATGCTTCCAAGTTTTGATTTAAAGAAATCATTTGATCCTATTTTGTGTGTTTTTCAGGAAAGATTAAAGAGAACTCAAGAAGAGCAAAGGAGACCATCTCTTGCCACCATCTCTTGCCGCTATTCTTGCCCAAGTGAGATTTGATGCTGCCAATCACGCCTAAGCGAGACCCTTTCTTCAGCTCAAAGTACTCTTGCTCACAAAAGCCAGATATTTGCTTCAACACTTCTCGCCCAAGCGAGAGGCTTTCTTTAGCATGAAGATTTATGTCTCGCTCAAGCGAGACTCAGGTAGCTTGAGCGAGACCTTCGTGGAGTATAAATAATCCGTGAATCAGAAAGTGAATCTTGAGATTTTTGGAGAGAAACTACAGAACTGCTGGAGTTGCAACCACGAGCAGAGCATAGATCATTGGTTTCTTCTTTGTTGGCTGTCATGAGTGGCTAATTTTCCTTCTTGGGATTGAATGTAATCTACTCGAACTTGGATGTAATCTGGTGATATTTATATATAGCATTTCTGTTTTACTCAATATTGGTATTATTGTTCTATTTTTAATGCTTGATTCTATCTGATCAATAGATGTTTTGATTTTGATTTTTAGATCTAACTGGAAAGTATTTCTGAAAATCTGATTTGAACAATGATACTTCATATACTGTGATGCTAGGAATGGATTTCAATATATCAATTGCTTTTAATACTCAACCGTAATGCTGGATAGTTTGTTGAATATGTGAGGAATCAATATTTAGGGAACTAATCTTATGAATTTTATACGCGAGGGATCGGTATAAATGATTTTTGAGTGTGCATCAATATTGGTATTTTCAGATGTTATATTTTATATTCATCCATATTACAGACAAGGGAGATAGATGAAATTCAATCCCAGTTTTTTATCTAAATTTTCTACTTTTACTGTATTCTATTTCTGCAATTTAGTTTAACTACCAATGATCTATCGAATTAAAATTTCTGTATATATATGCTAATCGAGATAATTATTTATTTCAACTAACTCCGTTCCTCATGGGTTCAACATTCCTACTTTAAATCATTATATTACATTTGACTTTTGGTACGCTTTCCAAGAGACCAACAAGTATTTTTGGTGCTGTTACCGGGGAACGGTGTTCTTTTGAAATTTTTAATTATCTCATCCAGCTTTGTGTATATTTCTCTTAATTAGATAGTTTATTCAATTTTCTCCTTTGTACTAATCCTTGCTTGAGTTGTTTTGATTTATGCTCTTAAGAGGTCAGGTTCCTGAAGATTGATTAGCATTTGACCCGGAGATAGAAAAGACAGCGAGAAGAAATAGAGGCAAAAACAAAAAGAAGCAAGGAAAGACAAGGGAAGAATCTTCTAGTACTTCCATCACACATCAATCAGAAAACATGGAGAATCAAAGACCAGCTCCAACCAGAAAGACACTTGGAGACTATGCTATGCAACAAGGGCCAAGATATTTTTCTAGCATAGCAATACCACCCACCACCAAAACTTTGGAGATGAAGCCAACTTTCCTTAGTATAATTAGTTCTCATCAATTCATTTGAATGGATAATGAAGATCCATATACTCATCTCTCTACATTCTATGAATTGATAGGAACCATGGGCTTTCAAGAAGGAGATCTTGAGCATGTATACATGCGTTTGTTTCCTTTTTCTTTGGCAGGTAAAGCAAAGGAATGGCTTAAGTCACATCCAAACCAGAGTTTGAACAGTTGGAAGGATGTTGAGCAGAAATTCTTGAACAGAGTCTTTCCACCATCTCGCTACATCAAAGCTAAAGCTGATATTTCGACGTTTAGGCAAGGACCAGATGGGCCATTCTACGAAGCTTGGGAGCGATTCAATTCCTTATTGAGGAAATGCCCAAATCACAGATTTGAAGATATTGCTCAGCTGAACATATTCTGTAATGGTCTAAGGCCTGACACTAAGATGATATTAGATGTAGGAGCAGGTGGAACAATGATGAGTGTAGATGCAGAGCAAGCAACAAAAATCATTGAGGGATTAGCATCCACAGATCATCAAGCTCAGCATAATAGACAAACTGTTTAGAGGAAAGGAGTGCTTGATCTTAGTACTACAGATGCAATCTTAGCTCAGAATAAAATTCTGACTCAACAGATTGAAGCACTAACGAAGCAGATGTCTAAATTACCAGAGCAGTTGCAAGTTGTGCAATCTTCTCCCAATCAACAACCTATGAGATGTGACTTTTGTGAAGGTGATCATCCAAATGGTCATTGTTCATATTAGAGTAGCTCACAAGGAGAAGTTCAATATGTGAGTAACCAAGGAAGACCAGGAAATTTCTCCAACAATAACAACTTTTCACAGGGGTGGAGAAACAATCCAAATCAGAATTTTGGATGGAAGCAAGATGTTGGTCCTTCAAACCGACAACCTCCTTATCAACAACAGCAACAACATTATCCTTCGGTGCATGATAGAACAACTAAACTGGAGGATACTCTAGAAAAGTTTATGCAAGCTTCTTTGACCAATCAGAAAAATATAGAAGCTTCAATCAGAAATCTTGAAATACAGGTTGGACAGTTGGCTAAACAATTATCATATCAGCAAGCAGGTCAATTTTTAGCCAACACTCAGACTAATCCGAAGGAGCATTGTAATTCAATTACTACCAGGAGTGGTAAAATTGTGGGAAAAGGGATTGAAGACAACCTGGTTGTGAGGAGGAGGTGTTGGAGAAAAACGAGATAGAGAAAGAAGAAAATGAGTGTGAGGGAAAGGAAGAACAAAATAAAAGAGAGATTGTAAATAAAAGAGAAGAAAAAAATAAAAAGAAGGAGAAAAAGAGTGAGAAGGGTGAGAAACAGGTACCTCAGTTGAAGAGCTACCATACCCTCAAACTCCTTCCAAAAAAGACAAGGAAAGGCAGTTTGCAAGATTCATGGACATTTTTAAGCGACTGCAGATTAATATTCCTTTTTTGGATGCTATGGAGCATATGCCAAGTTATGCAAAATTCATGAAATAGCTTCTAACAAAGAAAAGAAAATTTTCTGAAGAAATAGTGGAGCTTGAAGCGGGGTGTAGTGCCATCATTCAAAAATCTTTACCTCAAAAGTCAAAGGACCCTAGAAGCTTCACTATCCCAGTCACAATTGGAACATTGCCAGTAGATAAAACATTGCTCGACTTGGGTGCAAGTATAAATTTGATGCCTCTGTCTATGCTACGAAGAATAGGAGATCTGGAAGTAAAGCTTACAAGGATGACATTACAATTAACTAACAGATCTTTGAGTATACATATGGAATGGCAGAGGATGTCTTAGTTAAAGTTGACAAATTCATATTCCCAGTCGATTTTGTTGTGATGGATATTGAGGAAGACATTGAAGTCCCTCTAATACTGAGAAGAACTTTCATGAAAACAACCAAGGTCATTATTGATGTTGATGATGGCAAACTGAAGGTCAGAGTACAGGATGATGAAGTCAACTTTAATGTATTCGAGGCAATGCAACACACTAAAGACAAACAACAATGTTTCAAAGTGGATGTGATAGATGAAACTTTTTTATCAGCTAGGAAGCAAGTGACAAAAGCAAACCCTTTAAAAAAAGCTTTAGCTGGTGTTCATGATGATAAGGCAGCAGGAGAAAAGAGAAAATTGCAACTGCAAGAATTGGAGGAAATGAGACTCGGCGCTTATGAGTCCTCTAAGCACTACAAGGGAAAGATGAAAGTTTATCATAACAAGAAAATTCTCAAAAGAGAATTTTATCCTGGCCAATCAGTGTTATTGTTCAATTCCAGGTTGAGATTATTCCCTAGAAAGCTAAAATCAAAGTGGTCAGGACCATTTCTTGTCAAAGATGTGAAACCCTATGGAGCCATTGAGCTAGAGGATCCTGAATCACAAAGAAGCTGGGTTGTAAATGGGCAAAGGTTGAAGCCTTATCTTGGTGGTGAGATTGATAGGCTCGCCACAATCATTCAACTGGATGAACCTTAATGAAACAAGCGTCAGGCTCGTGACGTTAAACAAATGCTTCTTGGGAGGCGATCCAGTGTTTTAATTATGTTCTTGCACTTCAATTTCATCTTGTGTGATTAAATGTGTTTGTGTATGTAATTATGTGTTTGTGTTTATGGTTCTATGTTTGTGTGTAAAAAGGTGAGTTTTTAGCATCCAATCATTTCAATAAGGCAAACCATGCACTTTTGGTGTTTTCAAACAAAACTGGTGTTTTAAGCATGGAGATGATTTGGTGCCAGAATTGAGTTCATTAAATGCTAAAAAATTGCCTTTGTTTGGGAAAATTGTGAAATTTGAGTTTAAAAGCTTGATTTTGAGTTTGTTCATATGAAACCTTTCAGAATGGTAGAGAATTGATTGAAGTATGGTTTGGTATGTGTTTCTGAGTTATTTGAACTGAAAGGATCATGAATTGAGTGAGTGAAAGTTGAACAAAAAATTGAAAAGTGGCAAAATTAGTGAGTTCCAAAACTGCACGAAAATCTCGCCCAAGCTAAACATGTCTCGCTTGGGCGAGATATGTAGAACCTGAGTCATCCCTTTTTGCTGATATACTCGCTTAAGCGAGTAGTGGCTCGCCTGGGCGAGAATGCCCTGTACCAAGGGTGTTTTGGGCGACACGATCTCGCCTGCACGAGACTTTTTAATGCTTTTGCCACGCTAATCTCGCTTAAGCGAGAATCGATCACTTGAGCGAGAAATCGAGCTTAAGTGAGTAACAGGGACAAAAATCACTCACTTTTCTTTCCCCCAAACCCTCGTCGACGTCTCGCTCACATTCTCCCTTCCTCAGTTTTGAGCGTGCCTTCACTCACTCTTTTCTCTGCATTTTAGCTCACAAATCTCTTCCTCTCTTTGCTAATTTCACTTCAAGGTAAGTTCTTCTTCCTCGTTCTCTTCATTTTCACCAAGCATAGTCACGGTTTGTACACTCCAAACCCTAGGATAGTGCCCATGTTCTGTTTATTGCATTTTGTGTTTATATTGTGAGTTTTAATATGAATTGGTGCTGTAACAGAGTAATGTGGGTTGTTTATGCACGAATTGATTCAAAAATTTCATATTTTAAGAGTGCATCCAAGTTGTTTGACAAAATGTTTGACTTAATTTGTTCTTGGTTGGTCATTTAAGTTTATAAAAGCTGACTTGGCATGCTTTTGGTGGGTTAATTTTCATCCTTGTAGGTTAATGGCTAGAACAAAGACAACATCTCGACTTCCCGCTACTGAACCCAACAAAGGGAAGAGGATAAGACGTGCAAGTGGCCCCTCTCCTGAAAGGCCAAATAGAAATTTGTTTAGAGACCCCTAAAGAGAAGAAAGGTATGAGAAGATAAAGCACTAGGTCTTTATCAAAGAAAGAAAGGTGGTACTACTCCTGGACGAATATGATCCATTCTTGAATGGCCTTATCAGGAGGAACTGGATGAAGTTGGCTGACCCGCTTCCCAAATTTGATCCAGAGATTGTCAGAGAATTCTACGCCAATGCATATTTTGAGGACAATCCTAGAGAAAAGAGGTCTAAAGTTAGGGGGTGGGTCAATTATGATCGAGCAGCCATCAGTGAATTCCTTGGTAATCCACTACCACTAGAACCAGGGCAACGTTGTGATTTCACAAGAAAAAGGAGGAGTCATGAACCTTATTATGAAAATGAAGTGGCACTCCTTATATGCGCTGCCAACCGATCTTATCAAGTCGGACCCACTGGAAATCCTCTCAAAATTCTAAGAGGGGATATGAAAACCTTAGGCCAAGTCTGGACCACATTCTTACTTGCAAACATAGTGCCCATTGGCCACGAGTCAGACTTGAATGTGCCTAGATGTCATCTCCTTTATTGCATAATGAGGGAAGATCTCATTGTTGACGTGGCCACCATTATATCTGAAGAAATCCACAAATTTGTGAGATACGAAGTCAACATAAGGAATGAAAAGGCAAAAGGTGCTTTGGTTTTGCCGGCTTTAATCACAGCTATTTGCCAAGATCAAGGGGTGGAGGTGGAGTTAACTGAAAAGATCCGACCTTCAATTACCAAGAAATTCATTGAACATTTTTGTACCCACCTAGAGAACTTGAAGCAGCCAGAAGAGCCTCAATTGGACCAACAAGCTGAAGAGCAACCAACAATGGAAGAACAATAAACAGGGCCCACACAACAACCTCAGCTCAACATGAATAATGAATTGCTTGAGTAGATGAGATATCTGAGGTTATAGATGGAGTACACCCACCAGCAAAGTGTTTCCATCCATAGAGGACAACTCCACCTTCAGGAGTACCTCTATCAAAATATCTGCGGACCATACCCAGTCATGACTCCACCAGATTTCTTGACTTATCTACAGTGGCCTGGGGACAGTCCTATTTTCCCGGGGGGAAGTGGACCTGCTGCAGGTGAGGGACCATCAGGAGCTACGGATAGAGATGACTTTGTTGTTGACACAGATGGAGTAGACATTGAGGAGGAGATTGATTCACAACACCATTCCACCCTTCACAACTCTATAAATACGGTTTCATTGTTCTTTTTCTTTTAGTATTTTGCAGTATTTATGTAATTATTACTATTTTGCTTCAGTTGTTTTGGCTAGAATGCTATATTATCTAGTTAATTAATTATTTAACTTTACTTTTTGGCTTAGTATTTTGTGCATAATACTTAGAGACAACTAATATTTTTTGGGAATCATTTTGAAAATCTTTCTTGAGGGAATTGGTTAAAGAGAAATCTGATTTCAGTAAGTATCCTGAGTTTAGAACAACTGAGTGAACTGAACACAGAGGTGAAAAAGGAAAATTTTGGTTGAATTCATAATTAAACATGATTAGGATATTAGTGCTGGATAATTATTCAAGATAATCAGTTGTAACAACAAGTGAGATACCAAGGAAATAAACCAGAAAACCCAATGAGTGTGTGAATCCTTAAAATAGCTTGAGTGTTTCCACTGTTTGTTGACAAGTTGATATTGCTTGAGTTTTCATTTGATAACATCACATTTGAAGCATGGAAAGGATTAAGGCAATTTTGTTAAATTTATAACTCGGTGCTAAATAGCCAACCTGTAAATAATCATCCTTTGTTGATAGCCCATTTGAGCCTAATTGTTTGAATTATGCACCTTAACCTTAACTTGAATTATTATCCTTTCCCTTTGCACACTTAAGGATAGAGAGCATAGGTGCATTTTATTCAACTGTAAGGGTAATTGGTTGGTAGAATTGCACTCAAGGAAGAAAAGGGTTGAGTATCATAATTCACTCTTTAGTATTGTGTAGGAATGTATATATTTACTCAAAAAAAAAGAGGAAAGAAAAGAAAAGAACAAAAAGAGATGAGAGTGAATTATGAATGATAAAGAAACTTGGTGTATTGAGGTCTGAATTGTGAGGAATGGAGAGTAGAATTGAAATTGGGTTTGAATTGTAGCTATGCTCTCTTTTCTAAGTTGTGCTTTTGTGATCTTAAAAAACCACTATTCTTGAAAGCCTAGCCTCATTACAACCTTGAAAAGACCTTAAGATCCATGTTGATTGTGTGTTTGTGGTTGGATTGAAAATGACTAGCAATTTTAATTTGTTCAAATTTAGTGGAAAATGAGAAAGACACGTGCCTGTGAGATTTAAGAGAGAATTTCCTTGGTTAGAATCACTTGTTCTTACAATTAGTTTTCCTGAAAAATTGGCTGCACTCTTATCCTACTATTATTTGATAATTGGATTCATCATTTGCTTCTGATTTTGAATATGTGGTTTGGAATGCAAAAGTTGGCTGGTAAGGAACTGTGAAATGATTTCTCAATAACCAATTTCAGAGTTTTAGTTTTGAATGGCTGGTACATCTTGTTACTTTGCTTGAGGACAAGCAAGATGCTAGGTTGGGGGGAGTTGATAAGTGCCAAAATTCAGTAAAGATTCATAGAAAAGTCTGGCACTTATGCTTTTAATTTGTGTTCATTTCATATTGATTCTCCCTAAATCTAAGACAAATGAGTTTCAATCACATGCTTCCAAGTTTTTATTTAAAGAAATCATTTGATCCTATTTTGTGTGTTTTTCAGGAAAGATTAAAGAGAACTCAAGAAGGGCAAAGGAGAAAGCAAGAAACAGAGAAAATAGGGAAGAAATGTTGTAAAGGTCGCTCAAACCAAAACAAGCTCAGCTCGCTTAAGCTAAAGCCATCGCCGCCATTCTCGCCTAAGCGACGAAGGACCTCGCTTAAGCGAGCGCTCGTGCAGTGGAGACCATCTCTTGCCGCCATTCTCGCCCAAGCGAGATCTAATGCTGCCAATCTCGCCTAAGCGAGACATTTTCTTTAGCTCGAAGTACTCTTGCTCACCTAGGCGAGATCTTTGCTTCAACACTTCTCGTCCAAGCAAGAGGCTTTCTTTAGCATGAAGAATTCTGTCTCGCTCAAGCGAGACTCAGGTAGCTTGAGCGAGACCTTCGTGGAGTATAAATAATTCGTGAATCAGAAAGTGAATCAGCTGGAGATTGTTGGAGAGAAACTACAAAACTGTTGGAGCTGTAACCACGAGCAGAGCACAAATCATTGGTTTCTTCTTCTTCTTCTTTAGTTCATAGGTTTTGTTGGTTGTCATGAGTGGCTAATTTTCCTTCTTGGGATTGAATGTAATCTACTCGAACTTGGATGTAATCTGGTGATATTTATATATAGCATTTCTGTTTTACTCAATATTGGTATTATTGTTCTATTCTTAATGCTTGATTCTATCTGATCAATAGATGTTTTGATTTTGATTTTTAGATCTAACTGGAAAGTATTTCTGAAAATCTGATTTGAACAATGATACTTCATATACTGTGATGCTAGGAATGGATTTCAATATATCAATTGCTTTTAATACTCAACCGTAATGCTGGATAGTTTGTTGAATATGTGAGGAATCAATATTTAGGGAACTAATCTTATGAATTTTATACGCGAGGGATCGGTATAAATGATTTTTGAGTGTGCATCAATATTGGTATTTTCAGATGTTATATATTATATTCATCCAGATTACAGACAAGGGAGATAAATGAAATTCAATCCCAGTTTTTCTTACCGATCTTTTATCTAAATTTTCTGCTTTTACTGTATTTTGTTTATGCAATTTAGTTTAACTACCAATGATGTATCAAATTACATTTTCTGTATATATATGCTAATCGAGATAATTATTTATTTCAACTGAATCCGTTCCTCGTGGGTTCGACACTCCTACTTTAAATCATTATACTACAATTGACTTTTGATACGCTTGCCAAGAGACCAACACTCTTAAATAGTGGAAGAGTAATAATCAACATTTTTCATATTTGTAAGTCATGATTAGAGACTTGCTAAGTATCCCAATTATTATGGTTACATCTAAATCTGCTTTTAGCATTGGTTAAAGGATTTTGAATAAGTATAGAAATCGTCTATTACTAAAAAATGTTGAAGCAATAATTTGTGCTTCCAACTGTAAGCATGGGTGTCGTGGATATGATAACTTCTATAATTTTAATTTTATTAGTTTTTTATTTTATTTTATTTTAATAAATATTTTTTATATTCTAACTTCTTTTTTTCAATTCCATTCCATGTGATATTAAGATGATGATGTTGATGAAGATGGAGGACTGGAGGAGAGTTGAGAGAGTTGTTCTAAGGGTGCATCTAATAACTCTAAAAAGGAAAATGATGAAGATTGAATGAAGAAATGCTTTGTTATGTATTAATTTGAAGTTATTCCATTTACTTTGTTATTTATTAATTTGTACTTTGTCACTTTTATCTGATTGTCATTTTGTGACCATTGTCCATTGTGAATTTCTGATTTCTACTTACTTAGCTTAATTATGATTACTTTGACAATGTCCAACTAAGTTTTTTTTTTTTTTGAAAGTGCATTAGATGATGGTTGACATTGTCAAAACTCTTGTTATTAGATGGAATCAATTTTAAATCTACTACATGTAATGCGTTATGTTAAAACTCTTGCCACTAGATGATGATTGAAATAATTGTTTTTGGAATAGAATAATGTGTAAGAAGTGAAGGCAATGAGATGGTAGTATAGTGGTTAGTGGCTACACATGTTTCTGCAATGGCATTGTCATGTGAATTTGTTCTCTTCTTGTATTATGCTCCAAGTTCATCATGCAAATTCTCTGCTGATCAAATGGTTGACAAGTTAATTTTTGAATGATTAATGCATTAGATGATGGTTTACAACATAATATGTAGAATTTTTGTATGATATAGGTATTGCATTGCATATACAAGTACTGAAAATGGGCTTGCATATACACCAAAAAGGAAAAATTTAAAATTGGACCTCCACAAAAAAATTAAAACTAACGGGTCATGTTGTAAGTTTCAACTCATTTTTACTTTACGAACAGCTTAACCTGACCCATTTTTGGTAGGCCAAAATTGAATTGAGCTAAAACGAACTGAGTTATTCGGTTTTGCCACCCGTAAAGATAAGACATAAAAAATTACATAAATTTGTTTTTTGTATGATTTCATGTAGTTGGGTGATACTAAGGGACATTGAAGTCGCATGTTAAAAATATTTTTTTTTTTTATTTTTTTTTTTTTTTTTTTATAAATATTTTTTTTTTTTTTTTATATATTTTTTAATAATATATATATATATATATATATATATATATATATATATATATATATATAACTTCAAAAATAAAATTGAAACAATAATTTTGTAAGCATAAAAGTTGAAAAACTATATATTTTAAGTTGACACATTATGCAGTTATTTCATAAAAAAACAACATTTATTTGTTACATAATAACATTATGTTAAATTACTTAAGTATAAAGTTATATAATTTATTTAAGAAATTACTAAATGAATGGAGACCGATGAAATACTTAACGCATCTGACAAGGTATATTTTCGAAAATCTTTAGTAAATTTTATATGGTTTAAATTGCAACTTATTAGAGTCTCGTACTTTCAAGAAGAGTTTAGAAATATAAATAAATTTAAATAAGAAAACAAAGATTGTCAAGACAATTAAATAATTTATTAGTATAATTAAGGTAAATTATATTGCAATCAGGTTTACTGATATTGAGGAATTAAATATAAGAAAAAATTGGAACTCTAATGTATTGATAGAAAATATTTCATTACAGTTTCATTGTTCTCACTCGTACAAAGATTTAGAAGAAATAAATCATAATTATTATACATTTGATATAATCTATTCATACAGTAAATTCGGTTTAACTTTGCATTTTAATCTTTGAGAATTTAATGCATTGAAATGTGTATTTATGAAACTTTAAGAGTCATGTTATAATATAATATTAAGTGTTATATAATTACAATATAAAATAGTAAAGTGATTGAAAATTTATAAGGATCGTAAAAATATAAGAGATACAAGATATATACTAAATATAAAAGATATAGAATAAATTTGTTATTTTATTTTATTCATATATTTTCTTTCATATTATATATATATAAAATAAAATAAAATGTAATAGAATATAAACCCAAATAACTTTAGTGATTTTTTGCTAAAATAAAGTTACAGAATTATTGATCCAAAAACATTTTCTTCTCAAAAAAGAATTTATACATAATACAGACTTAAATAAATGCGGACTTAAATGTTAAAATAATAGTAAATTTTTAATATATTTTATTATATTATATTATAATAAAATGAGTATTTAAAGTTAAAATATTAAAATAATTAATAAAATTAAATAAACATTTTCTTGATATATATTTTATATTATAAAAAATAATGAAAAAACAATAAATAAAATGAAAGTAAATAATTTAAATTTTGATTATTTATTTTATTGTACTTTTAGTTTGAAACATAATTTTTTTTACTTTAAGTTAAAGAAAATTTAACTTTAATTTATATTTTCAAAGCATTATGTTTATACTAAATTATTTTCTAAATGTATAGAAATAAATTTATTGTATCATATCAATGCAATTTACTTTAAATTTGTGATCCAAATAACCTCAAATTATTATTATTACAAATTAAGTTAAAATTACTATTGTTTATTATTATTTTAATGTCAAAAAAAGTAATTAAAAACATATAAGTAAATGGTATTATTATTTTTATTATAAAATGATTAATGCAGTGATGTCTAGTTTAGTCATTGTAGAGGTTCCAGAATTTTCTAAACATGTATTCTGTTCGTGGCAGAGAATAGCTTCAGAGTTCCCAAATTGGAACCCTAGCCTCCGCCACTGCCATATTCTTTTCATCCTCTTCCCTACGCATTCTTTCTTGTAGCAGAAGATTAATCTTTGTTTCGTGTTTAAACCAAAAAATTAACTCAATTTTGGGACCCGCAAGCTTATATTTTCTGATCTACAAAGAAAAAAAATCCCCAGCTTGCTTATCAGAAGGGTTTCGTTTTGTTGATTCTCTAGCTATGGTACGTTCCTCTTTTTCTATTGTTTTCTCTATCAACTCTCTGTATTAAGCTGATTAGCTTCTGTGCATAAGGGAATCGAGAATCCAAGCTTGTGTATCAGAAGGGGTTTATTGTTTCTTCTATCGATTCCTCTTTGATTTTCTTTTTCTTTTTTTTCTTTTTCCCGTTGTCTCATTAGATTTAGAGGTAGAATTTTTAGATGGGTTTTATTTGCAGGTATGGCCGTATGATCAAATGGTGTTTTTAATTTTTATTTTTTGTTTTTGTAGCCAACCTTGATTGTTTTGTTTTCATTGATTGCTATGCATGTAACTGGGTTGTGATTTCTGTGTTGTTTGTGTAGTTTAGTTTGTTCGGGGTGTCGTAGTTTCAAGACATAGATTAGGGCTAACTCACGCCTTTTACCCGTGTATCATCAAAAGGGAACAAAAGTGAAAGAGAGAAATAACCTTTATCTTTGGATGATAATTTTAAGTACTGCTTTTATCTTTCAAAATTTTAATCGAGCTGTTTGTGCAGGCTGCTAAGATTCTTGCGAACTTGATTGTTGTGGGTGGAGGAATCTTGGCAAGAGCAGTTGTTCAGGCATATCGTCAAGCACTCAATAGTAAGCCTCTCAAATTTGTCCATTGATATGCGAATCGTGGGATGAGTATAATTGCATACTAATTTACTATGCAATGCTCTGATTTCTAGGTGTTTGGTGTATTTATTAGGGTTTATTTGTTTTTTTATATATACGTGCAGATGTTAACTTAGTTTCCAACACCGAAATGATTCATCACTTAGTGGATATTATATTTCTATGCTTAAGTATTTAGCAGCTAAGTTTGTTTTCTGAAGATTTGTAGGTGCTATTTTTTTGTTGTCTTTAGCATTTGCCCAAGGGTGGCTGGGTATTTAACGGGCTTCTTGGGGTAAGTTGACAGTTTGAATGATTTCAAAGGATCAGGATGGGATTTTGGTGGGCAATTAATTTACATACCTATGGTAAGCGATACCCTCTTGTTTAGTAGCATATTGTGACAAGAGCTGAGAGAGGTTTTATGAGAAGCACTTGGCAAACCCTCCCTCAAAAGCTAGTTATTCAGGGGAATACCAAATTCTTGAATACTCTACTGAGCATCTCAAACTACTTGATGTGAGACTTTGACATCCCGCAATTTCCAAGTAGTTATCATAACACTACCCATGAGAGCTGATGTTCTCGAGCCCTTTCACTCATCTACACTTTATGACGGTGCTATGATAGGAATTTGGATATTATGGGGTAGGCCTTGGTGTTTTACTGTCCAGGATTGACTACTTGATGAAGTTATTCCTACTACCCTTTTATATTTTTCCCACTTTAATAAAGCAAGAGTCCAGCAGAAAACTCACTCAGCATTTGCACATGTTTGAATAGAAGGGAACATTTAAGGACCACCAGCTTTTATAGTTTATGAAGTGTTGACATGAAGAGAAGACAACGATAAGTAGGTGACGGGTGTAGGTGGAGAAGAAAGATTCTGATTGAGTGCTTAGAAGTGAGGGAAAGGCACAATAATAAGTGGGCACGACTGGAGGGAAGTGAATGACCATTTTGCCTTTCTTCCCGCTAAGATTCGTGCAATAATTCAAAGCAGATTTAGGGCTTTTCAAATTTTGTTTTGACCCAACCCATTTTGGATTGATAGCCAAACACAATTTCATCCACGCTTCAGATCACAATTCAAAGAAGAATTGCGATTCAATCAATTTCAAAAGCAATTTGGCAGCAAAAATGAGTATTCCAGCGATTTTTATTGCATGATATTCATTTTGTATCTCCCTTGACCTATCTGTCAAGCTTGAACTTGACACTGTAGTTTATAATCTCATGTCACGTGTGCACCTGTGCGTATTGTTTTTTACATTAGTGAACCATCGTAAACATATATAACTTGCTGTATTGTGATCTCTGCCCCTGCTTATCCTTGCTGCCCATTAATGCTTCATTTCTGTGACTGTAAACTTTTGCACAATTTTGCATTAACCGCCCATCATTCTCCATACAACACTGCAGGTCTAATTAGAGTTTAGTAAATCATTCTCTTCAATTTCTTTTTGTTTAACACTCTACAGTTACAATATATTTCAGGCATCTCGTTCTAGTTGTATTTCAGTACAATATGTGACCTCAGAATTGACATTTTTCCTCTGAACGGGACTACTGGACTCCTTTTTGTCTCTAAAGCATTTCTTTGGTTGCCCCAAACCTATTCATCCAGGAAACTTCTTTGTTAGACCTCCACATCTGGGAAGGGTTTCCATTAACTTAAATATATCCTTGTTGATTGAATAGGTGCTACACTCATGTTGCAAGGTTTTGCAGTGGATATAATATGTTGGCCTTCATTATAGGCTTTCTTAAAATGTATAGATATTGTAAGATCTGACTTTCTACCATGGTATACTTTATAGAAATCCAGGCTGATGGATCAGCATAGTAGTGAATCATCAAGTATCAAAACTGAGTTTTGGTACGCTAGTTGTTTTGCTTAGCAGCTAATCTATCCCTTCTGTCGTGGTGCAACATACCAAGGTTCCTTTTTCAGTTAGCAAAAGTTTTGGCATTTGCCTTATCATGCATTATTTTGTTCTTTAGATTAATGAGGATAACAAGCTAGGCTATTTTCTCTCGTTAAAGTTTCAGATGATGTAACTCTGATACTTGATGGAAAAGTGTAACAAAATAATTCTTCCATTCTATCGTTAATTCTGTGGTCTTTGTCAAATACCTTTTGTTTTTACTCTGATACACTTGTTAGTTTCTTTATTCTTCTTTTCATAATGTCTTGGCCAAGTCTATCTCACGCTAAACACACATATACCATAATGCAGCAGCTCTGGATCTTCTTATTTTTCTTAACATTATGTTATGTAATTCCAGATGCCGCAAAAAATGGTGTTGCACAGGAGACAATACAAAATACTATTCGCAGAGCTAGCAAGGGAATGACAGAGCAAGAGGCTCGACAGATTCTTGGTGTCTCTGCGGAAACTCCCTGGGAGGAGGTTATCAAGGTTAGTATATCATTTATGTTGTGGGTATATTACTAATTTGTGTTCAAATTTATAACTTTCTAATGTGAGGAATGCATTTTGGAGGACAGCATATTGAGTAATAATAGGCTTCAGTTGGAATTCAATAACAAAAACTACCTTCGAACTCATACAAGTGAAAAACCTAGCTTCATTTAGAAAGGAATTACATTTGCCATGCTTCCCTTAATCATGTTTTTTGGAGATGGTGATCAGCTTTGAAAAGTGTAATGTTTAATAATGGCGTTAAATAGAGTTAACTTAGTTAGAATTTGCTTATATTCTTCAGTACACTAGACATGAACATTTTTTTTTTTTGTTTAAATTTTAGTCTCTAGGAAGCATGCCATATAATACAAGCTATATAATGTATTTTACTGATGTTTTTCATCTTTCAAAAATTGCCAGTTTTTTTCATTTTTGCTCAATGTAAACCCTCTACATTTTTGTCTTGTATAGTATACTACACATTTTTTACTAGGATGCTGGTTACAAAGATTACCAAGTAACTTGCACAGCAACTTAAGCAAGCTATGCAATGCAAGTTTAGATTTTTAGAAAACGCAATGACAAAAGGGGATTTAAAAGTGAGGCGAAAACCAGCACCTGGCAATTTACCAGAAGAAAAAAGTTCCATTAACCATATATATCGTGATTCTAAAATGCATTTGATTTTACGATTAATGTTCTTGATTTCCCAATTTTTTTTTTATGCTGAAGAATCCCTCATTTCAGAGGGCTAAACTGTTATTGTTTTAATCATTTATTGATTTGTTGCCATGCAGAGATACGATAGTTTGTTTGAGAGTAATGCCAAGAGTGGGAGTTTCTATCTCCAGTCCAAAGTACAACGTGCCAAGGAATGTCTAGAGGAAGTTCAACAAGGCAAGAGTCAGGATACCCCCAGTTGAGAACTTAGATTTTCGCCAAATTTCATATACCCCTTGTGTAATCATTTTGGCCTACGATTGTATACGATTTGCGTTATCAGAAAGCTTCTGAACTATAATTTTGATTACTACCAAAAATGTACATGATTAGTTTGGGATTGACTGCAAATAAAGGATACTACCTATAGAACTGAACTACCCTATTATCTTTAACCAAATCAAAATCAGAATGGTAGGCAATGATAGTAGTGTGATCCAAAACAGTTGCACCTTTCTTTATTTGATTGACATTAGAATTTTAGCATCCTTCACTTTCAGTTCACTGCTAATCTTCATACTCCAGAATCACCTTTGTCATCTATTGTAAATTCACTACGACTAATGTCACATGCATTTGTTGTTCTCATAATCTCCTGTCGTGTTTTGGTGATGAATGTCTTTGCTGTTAAGGTTGGTGATGCATAGAAATGCCTCTTTGATATGTCTGTTGGATTAGATGCTAAATAGCTAAAGAGAAATAAGAAGAGAGAAAACGTATATAGGAAGTGCTATATTTTCTTTTTGGCTCTTGTTTAACCGAATAAAGAATGGGAAAGGAAATGAGTTAATTGTCTGATTTTTTTATATTAATTAAAAAGGAAGAATTTACTCTTTTTCTTAACAACAAATTTGTAAAAATTATAAATTTGTGAAAAGAGGAGAAGAACAATTTTTTTTATTTATTTAATGTCAATTTTTCTCCAAATAAATTAAGAAAATTATAGTATTTAATAATTTGTCTAATCTATTTCTTTCATTTATAAAGTGAGCAGTCTTCCTGAACAATGGTCATATCAGTAGATATACGGTAAGTTAAACGGTGTTCCAAATCATTCAAAATTATACTTTAAAGATTGTTTGGAAGGAAAGTTTTCTAAGTATTTTTAGGAGAGAAAAATTAGAAAGAAGGCAATTTTGTCGTAGTTTAAAATTTATTTTATTGAAATAATTAAAGTAAATAGTTTTTACAATTTAGTTTACGTATAACTTAATTTTAATCCATAAAAAAATATTTAAATTTTTATTTTTCCCTTTTAAAAGTGCGGAGAAAGAAATTTTTCCAAATATACTAGTAAATGGTGATAACTAAATTTTATTTCAAATTAGTTTTATGATAATATGATTTTTTAAATCCTCATCGTGGATGTGATATAAAGAGATTGATTAACTTTTTGAAAATTTATTTCATTGATAATTATAAATTCATATTCCTTTTAAGAGTTATTTTCTGAAGATACAATTTTTAGTAGCAAAGGAACAAACATTTACAACACAATATTTCAAAGAAATTGGGTAAGTCATAATAAAAGAAACAATAACAATGGATATATCCTCACAAAACTTTCAGGTTTGTGAAAATTGATTGAACCCTACATTTTATATGCACAGGTGATATACATGATCCAAAAAATTACTATAGTCTGATAGAAACCATAAACCAAACAAATTCATATCATTTTCAAGTGAAAATACAATTGAACTCCACCACTAGAGAACCACAATATGCATGTTCATGCTTATCATTACACTGCTCTCTCTTTAATTTCTAACACTTTGTTTTATTTTCATTGGATCTAATTTTCAAAGAGTTATCAACACACAAAAAGTTTATGAATTTTGATGACCTCATCTTAGTATCACATTCAAGAATAAAGCAGAAAAGTTATGTGCCATAAAAATTTTTTGGGTCCAACTGCTTAAAATGGTAGGTAAGCTACCAATCACCCCTTGCAACCCTAATCTCCATCCCCTAAATGCAAACCAAGTAGATCTTCCACTTCATAACTGAAACTTTTCTCCCACATTTCTTATTGGAGATCTCACATGGGGAATAAAAGGTAAAATACATAAATTAAGAACAAAATTCATCTTAAGTGAGTTTATAAGATTTAACTAAACTTAATAATATATTATAAGATGGTGTTAAAACTTATGTTAGTGACTCATTTTAGACAATGAAAAAGTGTAGATGTACTAAAGTCTTCAGTTTTTGATTTACTTACTTTATTGTTACTTAATTTTGAAAAGGAAAATCCAAATGGATTACGGTTAACATGATGATCACTACTAAAAAAACTCGTATTTTCTGTCAATTTTGTTTTGAAAATTTTTTCGTAAAAAATACTTATAAATTTTGTTGTGAAAAAATTTTTTTGCAAGAAATTGCTACCATTTTTTTTGCAAAATATTTTGTATAAAACACTTCTCGCAACAAATTTTGTAGGAAATACTTGCAAAATTTATAATTTTATAGAAAATAATTACCCACGAAAGAATTACTTGCCAATTAAAATTCTTAGAAAAAATAGCAGAAAAAAATCTAAACAAAATAAAATGTTCTAAGAAAAATGGCATATTGTTTTTTTTTTTCAAAAAAAAATGCTATTTTTAGAAATTTCTCTTTCAAATTTTGGGGAAAACATTACTATAATTTTTTTAAAATTTATTTTTGAAAGAAAAACAATTATCTAATTCTTGTAAAATTTTAAAGCTCCTTTACTTTGAAACAATACACATGACAAGATATTTGAAAGCATCTTAACTTTATAGAAACAAACTTGTGTTATATTTGTTGCCATGTGATTCTATAGACTTTATCTTAAGTTTACCAAATTTAGTATTATGTGAATATATAAAATAAAATTATTTGCATGTAGAAGGGAAAGAGCTTTGAAATCTCCATAATCCTGTGATCAATTATAATATTTTAATTTTCGAATACTTTTGACATTTTGAATCAAAAGTTTTGTTGCTAAATGAATTTCAAATTGGTGTCATTCTCACTAGTGAGTCTTCTCTTGAATGGAGTGATCAAACATTCTATAACTAAAATATTTGAGTTGAATTTTTAACGTGGACTTTCATTTCTAGGTCTTCTAATTATAAAGATGTTAAAAACGGATTAATATTTTAACAAATAAGCTATCTTTTTAATGATTTTGTTAAAGTTCTTTTTTATTTATTTATTTCTATAGTCAAATGACCCATTCTATTCAATAGTCTTATTAAATACTTATATAAAGTTATATTGAACCATGATATTATTTTAAGATTTAATTTTTCTTTTTCTTCTTAAAGTTGTAAGAACATTTCCTTTTAGTCATTATAGTTAAAAATATCCCACTTAGTTCCTCTAGTTTAATTTTTAATCTTTCATCAAATATTGACTAGTGTTGTTCAAAATAATCAATAGACTAAGTTCATTCAAACGAGGGGAATATTAAAATGTTGTAAAACTATAACTAGAGACCAAAAGAAAATGTTTTAAATTGAAAACATTAACAAAGTTTCCCACAATTATAAAGATTAATTAATTTTTTACGTATATTATCTTTTCAACCAATCTCATTGAAAATACAACGTAATACTAAATATAAATACTTCTTATAAAAAAAAATTAAATCATGATCATTCATCATGTGTAAGTATAATTTCTTTCTTAATCTCAAAAAGAAAATATTCATTAGATTTAACTCCTTAAACATATTTCAAAAATGCCAGAAAACAAATTTATTTAAAGAATTAAAAAAATGTTTATTTCTACGAAAAATGTAAAAGTCACTAATATTTTAAATGTATTTTGAAAAGTGTGTTTGTCATGATAGTTAGAATAATTAAATTTAGTTATGAACTAATCTTGAATTAATGTCCTTTGGACATTTGTTAGTGAGAAGTGAATTTTATTGTTGGTAGGTGTTAGGTATAACACACATCGCACGTGTCAAAGTGATCTAAGCTGCACACGTGCCATGTCTTTGGGGCGAATCCCAATGTTGACGAACTCGTTGTCACGTTTTTTCTGTTTTTTATTATTTTCCCATTTAAATAAATAAATAGAGAATCTAATTAATTCAACTTTGTCCGTTACGTTTCTCTACGGGATTGCCAAGTTTAAGTGGGACCACGTTATCCATCACGCCACGTGTTTTGTACGTGTACATCAACTTCAAGGAATTAACTAAAGTATTTAGGCAAACGTTATCACAAATATCTTAAAAAATTAAATGACTTTTTATTTATTTATTAATATATATATATATATATATATGAAGATTTCTCGTATAGTGTGTATTATTATTTTAAAATTAACAATTATAGCTATTTCCTCCACAACATAACTTTCTAAAAAAACTTTGTTTAAATGTTATTTTAGTAATATTTAGATTTAATTTTTTTTTATCTTTTAAATTTAAGTTGATAATTAAGTTTTTTTCCCACACAATTTAATCTTGATTTTTAAAAAATTAATTTGATCTAACTTTTTTGTTAAATTTTTTAAAATAGAATGGTGATTTTTTATCAAAATTAAAACCGTTAATAGAATAATATATTTTGTTAATATAATTAATATAATTCTAATGTTAATTTTGATTAAATTTTTTGATTTGTTTCAAAAAGTTTAACAAAAAGAACTAAATTATATATTTTAAAAAAAATTAAGATTAAATTAAAACTAACAAAACTTGGAAGAACTTGACATTTTTTACCGAAAACAAAAATTAAAAGAGTAATTACACTTAATATTTATTAAAAAAAGAAAGAAAAAGAAAGATAGTTTAAAATATATATTAAAATTTTTTTTTTGTAATTTTATAATTATAATATTTAGTGGTAACTAAATTACTTTTAAATTTATTTTTTCCGAATACGAAGTCACGAATGAACACATTATTAAATGTAAGTTGCAATAAAATCAGCATTATAATTTTAATGAGCACATATTTAGCACATTGCATGATATTTTTATCCTAAACTAAAAGGGGCCATGAAGGAAAAGCATTAAAAGGAATCAATAAGACAAAAAGAAAAGAACAAGTTTTATTTAAATAGTTTTGTGATTTTCGGGGAAAGTGACGTTGGAAGTGAAAGAATTAGAATTAAAGAAAGTGATGTTTGGTAGATTTGGGCGAGTCGTGAACGTTAATAACACGTAATCTTTCTCTAATTACTGTCTTATGTTTCAATTCATAGTACATAAAATATGAAGAGAAGCAAAAACAAAAGTTTAATTTCACATTTAAAATTTCACTACAAGGGTTACTTTCTTCGTCTTTTTGTATAACATGCATTGGATTCTAGGAAGAAAATTTGTTTTTGTTGTCTCTTTTCGTGTTAAATCAATCAATTAATTTTGTACAAATAAAAAACTTTTAATTGTGATTTGCTTAAGAGAGTTGAGAAAATTGTAATAATTTGTGTTGGATAAGAACAATGTGTTGTAACACTATGATCTATCTCATTAGGTTTATTGTTTCTTGAATTGTATTTTTTGACATTGATGACTTTATTAGTAGTTAATAAAATTGATGACTTTATTAGTTGTTAATAAAATTGATGACACACTATTATATTTTTTTATATTCATAATGGTTATTTTGGAATTAAATTCCTAATGTTATTTTTTTTTTAATTATGGTTATCTTGTTTATGTTTATCTAGATTATGGGTAAGAATTTAATATATTTTTATACTTTAAAACTTTCATTAAGAGTTGAAACTAAATAT
>Ga0214543_1003711_pt1 | contig 29491 bp, 19 predicted proteins | sample CNSS2metaG_FD_160094 | JGI IMG/M metagenome (GOLD analysis project Ga0214543, IMG submission 160094) | Root nodule microbial communities from cowpea collected in UCLA plant growth center, Los Angeles, California, USA - CNSS2 | ecosystem: Host-associated > Plants > Roots > Nodule | place: USA... | reverse complement strand
AATTTTTATATATATATATATATATATATATATATATATATATATATGTTTTTCTTCTAAAAACTACATATATAACTTGAGTTTCGACTTATAAAAAACATTCGGTACAAATATTTATCAAATAATATTATGTAAACGTACCTTGTTCTTCATACCTTGAAGTTCCTTTATGCTCTTTTTTCCAAATTAAAACGAGAAATACATTATTTATCTTAATAATATGTAATTTACTATGCTACTATATAACTCTTCTATGTTACTCCTTCTCGATGTACCTTATTACCTTCCAGAACTCAAACATTATCTATTTTAACAGTGTGTCCTTCAATATTTTATTACGTTTAATAACTCTTTTATTCCATTTCTTTGCTGCTATCTCATCTCATCCTATTCATTCCAGAACTTTCAAACGTACCATTATAATTTGCTTGGATAAGTGATGACGAAGGAACACAAAGATGGAAAAATGGTAAGAAAACCATTCAACATTCAATGAATTTGGAATTTCTTTTATTTGTTAAATCTGCTATACTATCATTGAAAAAAAAAAAAAAAGTAAGGTTTTTGCATTCTTCAAAACATCACGTATTCATATCTTCACCGAAATAAAAACGCTCTGCGACGTGTGTACCTTATTTTTAATACTGAATAAACATTTCAATTTGATCTCTATTGTAAATAAACTTTAATTAAATTAAATGTCTTACAGAATTGAAAAGAACTACAGGTCATCATTTGATTAAAAACTTGATAATAAAACATGAACATATAATTTATGCTAAGTATATAAATTATTTGAACATGATCATATAGTTACAATTACAAACTGTAGTACATAATAAATTTATCATTTTTTTTAATAACTGACTTAAAAGTTATAAAAGGTTAATCAACCATGTAAACTTTAATACCGATAATACATGCTATATTAATATAATACAAGATAAGATAATGTAAAGGATGTCTAATAAAAAGGAGATAAATGGACACCTAGGATGATCCCAACATCCACCCGACAACCCTACTACAAAATTAAAAAAAAAAAAACAAAAAAAAAATTAAGAAATAACAAAAAGCAAAACAACGTGTAACAGTGTTGTTGGAATGTCTATAAAAAAGTGATGTATGTATCAGCACTCATATAAAGTACACGTACGTAGCTTATAACCTTCACTCCGGTACATCTTCATTCCCTCTCCTTTTCCCACTTTTATTAAACACATTATGATCTATTAAGAAAGAAAGCATAAATAAAACATTGACTCGTTCTTCCTTTAAAGGGTGCTGCGTTTGGAGAATTAATTCCAATTGAATCAATTATCCAACCTAAAAGTAAAAATTAACTGCTTCTCATTCGATGTAAATTTTTTACTCTTTAATTAATTTTAAAAATCAAACACGTATTAGTTTTACGTTACAAAATTAATTCTAATGAATTTTACACAATTTAACACATAACCAAACACTACGAAATCTTAAAAAAAATTCAAAATTGAAAATCCTGAATATAAGTTCTGAGAACTTTATTTAGACAATTACAGGCGAATGTTTTATGTCTAGAACTATATGAAATCACTAGTCCTCCATTTTACTACATATGAGAATGTTGAACATAAGCACCCCGGCAAAATTACTTAACCTTAAGCAGTACATGGACCCAGTGAATCTTCTTTTTACTAGAAGATAACAAGAAATATAAGTTGCTTGTTTTCTGATTAAGTATAACTGCTTATGGAAACACGTAAGCAGCTTAATAGCGATTGCCATTATCGAATAACGATTATTGGCTAATAAATACAGAGCCCCCAAGTTCTTACAAAGAAGTAAAAGGGTGCATGATTAAACAAAAAAGGAGAAAGTACACTACAAAGAACCCCGTGAATGATAGTTCAGAGTTCTGACGAGATTGACACTGTCGTTGATGGTTAGCACTATCTTGAGTCATATTGTCTAGAAGCTTTTTTCTCCACAAAATCAAACAGTTTTGATTTTAACTTGACTTTGGTGTCGTGGTAAAACCCATGGTAGAAACTTGAGCATCGTATATACATATACAATTTTTTTCTGCAAGTGTAAGTGACATCTGTTGAACTTGCAAACAATGAGAGCTATAGCTTTGGCAAAGAGAGACAAGTACGTGAAAAGCCAAGGACAAACAACCAGAATCAATGACACTTCATCTCAATATCGGAATCGTCGTCCGGATTCCCATCAGGATTGTCCCTAGGGAGAAGGCCAAGAAGAGGTAGAGGCAATAATGAGCTAAGATTGCAAAGGATTATCAGAGGTGCCAAGTTATCAAATTTGTCCTTGGTAATTCCAAATAGTTGAGTCAAGCCCGCCCCTAACAATCCCCCAAGAACACTCCCTCCATTAGATACAGACATGAGAGTTGCGAAAAGAGTTGCCTCCATTCCTTCAGGACATAATCTTGCTGCTAGCACAAGAACGGGCATGAAAGAAGCCTGTAATAAATCAGTAATCAGATGCAAGACAAATTTTGCTGCAACAGATAATACACAAATAGTTGAGTTGTATAACCAAAGCACACGAAAGTTATCCACGTAGTGCGCGTTAGTAGGGCACATTTAATTATGTCGTAAGTCATAAAAAAGATCAAATTTCATTTATCATTATCAAAACTGCTACAAAAGGTATATTCATCCTTTAAATTTACTTCTCCATAAGGAAGGTGTTAATCTTCAAAAACAAGTCGGAAGAAGAAACAATTATGTTTTTACATTTCGAACTTCAAATCCATGGAAACCATGTATTTCTACAAGAGTGCCAATAACAAGATCTCCAACACACTGTATAATTGGCTAATATTGATTGAAAACTACAAAGTCAGGAGAAAAAAATGGTTAAATAAGTAGTGAGACCCACCAAAATTTATGAATTGCCATAAAATTTAATCAATAGAAGAGTGTGTTAGAGAATGTGTTGCTTGCATTTTCCTTCTTATAAATAAACGAATTTAGATTGTCTACTGGTGATTTTTTGTGTTGTGCCATCGAAGTATACTGATTTTGATATTCTAAATACATTAAAAACTTATTTAATATATCAAAATCAATGTATTTTAAAGGCACAATAGAAGGACAACACCAAAATAGTCTACAAAGAAAGGTCCTCTGTTTATGAGTGACTAGTAAACTTTACAACTAAGATTTTTATCATAAATACCCATTAGTTAGTCATGATAGCAATTACATAGGTTAGGTAATCAAAGAAATACATGGGGTTATGGTAGAAAAAAGGGGACTGGACCAGCAACTATATTGATAGATACCCATTAGTTAAGTTAGTAAACAGTCAGGTTCCGGTCCCCATAAGGGTAGGTATATGTTACGAGTAGCTGCCTACCACTCGGAATCCTAAGCAACTTCAGCTATCATTGCTATATTTACCATGGGGCCAGGGTCAATGCTTGCGAGGTGGGGGCGTCCAGTATTGATAGATACTTATGATAGCCATTAATTTGTTATGCTAGTAATTAGTTAGTTAGAAAGAAATACAAGGGCTTGTGTGTTAGAAAAAGGGGAATGGGTCTACAACTATTAGAGGCCCATTAAATGTGGGTTTACGCTATCAAACCAGTAGCTGCCTATAAATTGGGATAACTGTAAATAGGTTAGGGGACTGAGGTAGAGAAAGTAGTGCGAAGAGTGTATACAGTACTCTCAGATATCTGGAATCAGGTATCATAGTGTTCCCTTACTAGTTTCAACCAATAAAAAACCCATTATTTCTCACTGTTACGATTTCAGTTATATAAACAGGTATGAGGGCTTTCAATCTTGGACTTGTGGAGGTTGTGAAAATGATTCCAAGATTTGATGGGAAGGGATGCACCTTTGGTAGTTGATCAATTTAGAACATTGATGGAACTTGAAGTGCGAGAGGAGAACCTACCTTGGGATTTAGATGACACTGAGAGGAGACACTCTCAATTGTATGATTTGTTAGAATAGCAACCAAATTGTCACATTTCCTACCTCTGATAAGGTTGTGTTATGTGCTTTTCAACCAAAGATTTGAGTTTGTCTTCAAGATTCAGAGGAAGAAGATAAAATAAGCGATGATGAATTTCAATGGATCAAGAGCCAAGGAAAGTATCAAGGTGGCAAAGAAGAATCAAATCTGGTGAATGGACCAAGAAAAGAAGAATTGGAGGGACAAAAGAGGATGGAAACTGAGGAAATTAATGTGAGCAACCGCCATTGCAAGAAACACAAGAATCATATACAGTCACGGAAAAGAGTATGGTGAAGAATTGGAATTTTGGAGGAGCTCTAGAGAAAGAAATAGCTTCTTTTCAAAATTAGTGCGATGAAATGCTAAAATAGGAAGAAAACAGGAAGCCACAGGAACTGAATTGTTCCTTGTTCACATGAACAAAAACCAGTAAAATAAGGTGGAAGAACTTCATAACCTCTTCAGCAGCAATTGGAAACACTCTGTTTCACGGTCAAAAAGGCCATAGAAAACAGTGTTACAAAAGAATTGACTCACTCACACATTTGTGTTTGTCCCAGGTTAATTAAACGTTAATTTTGGGATGAAATGGTCTGGTTGGCTTGGAAACCACGCTGCTTAAATCAGTTGAAATACCAGTAGGACTTTGCTTCAGCAGTCACAAGCTGTTTACCTTAAGGACAATGTGAAACTTTAGGGGGAGACTAGTGATAGATACGCATTATCCCTATTTTCTTTCAATAGAAGATCAGTTCTTTCTAACTGCTGTGATATCAGTTCTTTCTCACGGCTGTCGTACCAGTTGTATCAGATATCCATTAGTTAGTTGTGTGAGTAGGATAGACATTCAATGAAATACAAGGGGTTGTAAAACAAGGGAAACGGTCTTGTAACTGTTTAGACCAATTAAAGGTGGGTATATGTTAGCAGATCAGTAGCTGCATAAAGATATTAAGAGGGGTTGAGAAGAAGATATTAATATAGTTAAATAGAATTAGGTTTCAGAAGAACTCTGGATCTCTCAAATATCTAGAAAATTCTTTGTAGAAATGCACTCAATCAATAAAAACTTCCAATCAACAGTTAGGACAAAAATTAGACTAGTGCATCATGTAAATCATTAGACTGAAGTTCCACAGAACCAAGATAAAAAACATGAGACTCTCTTGATCTACAGAGGGGACGACAGTAGCTATGAGCAGACAAACAGAGGATGAATACCACAATGAACAATGCCTGAATGAAAAGTATAGCAGTAGACAATGTCAGAAATTTGATCTGAAGAGTAGACAGGCAGAGCAGAATCAAACTCACTCAGATACCATATTGAAGACTAGAGATTTTAGAAAAAAAAATGCTTTATTTAGGAAGCACCAAACAACCTTACCATATAGATTCAGAGTGACATTACATTTAAGAAAAATAAAAATAAATTCAACATCTAAGAATAATGATAAGTAACTAACACTAACAAACTTAGTCTTTAATTCGCAAGAAACCATAATGATATTAACGTTTCCAAATGCAAACATGTAATTTAATTCTACAATAAATCCCTCGAGAGCTACTTCAAAAAGACTGCTAACTGCTGGTGCTTTAGGCCCTTTTAACTGCTTTTAGAAGTTACTAGTGCATTTGCATTGTAAACAAAAACAATAACTTCCCATCTAAGATTAGCAAATAATAGCAGCTTCAAAAGTACCAACAATAGCAGACTTAAATTTACCCAGAAAAATTTAATATTACAGTGAGAAACTAATAGATTCTAATAGAAGGGTGGAAATATAAATAGTTTTAATGCTTGAATAGCGAAGGATAAATGAAATACAAGAAAACTGTTTTCAGTAAACACAATAACCTGATTAATAACAACAGTAAAGAAGGTATTTTGTCGGGAGCCAGTAGTATATAACTAATGAGTAGAAGAATAAAATGCTAACCTGACTCAAAACAGTGAGAATTAATGAATCACCAATCGCGAACCACTCATCACTAATGCCAAATTTCCGGTTTAGTCCAGTAACAAGGAAAACCTGACAATAAAAACATAAAGATGTTTAGAACAGTCATCTCACATTAAAAATATATACATTTAACTGAATTATACAATTAACCTGAGTCATCCCAAGAGTTGAACCTAAAAGGGTAGTTGCAAGAAATATTTTCCGTAAAGGGACATTCTTCAAAAATCCATTATAAATACCAACGCCAAGCAGAGACGCAACTGAGGTAACAAGCTTGACACGTCCCAAAAACTCCGGGGTAAAACCAAGAGAATTTGTTCTGAAATGGATAACAGATCATTTAAAATTGAAGTAAATACAATGAGGTGATAAGAGAATACCAAGAGCACAGGAAACTCTTCATAGATAAAAAATAATAATGATCATATTAACAGTGAACATACGTAAAGTAGAACATCGCAGAGTCAGACTGCGGAGTTGCTTGCCACAAGAAAATAAACAGAGTGGGTAGAAAAACACTACGCTGTCGCACAGAACCCCAGAGCTGAATAATGCTCTGTTTTGAACTTTCCCAAAACTCTGTCCCGGAAAAGAGAAGATTTGGCCCCGTAGCTGCACCGAGCATTGGTTGTTCTTTTACAAGAATGGCAACTACAGATGTTATCAACGGAAGCAATGATGTGACCCCAAAAACAAACCTGCAACAGTATATAGTTATTGGAGTTTAGAAGCACATTAAAAAGATAAAAAAGAAATACCTCTATCAGAAATCAGAAGTATCTTGGTTCACAGACTTCTTTCAGTACCTTACTCCATATGCATCCAGTAAAGACCCACTGAAATACGAGCTCACAATTCCACCAAAGGCCGAAGAACCCCAACATAAAGACTGAAGAGATCCTGAGGTGCTTTGTGACTCACCACGTGCCCTCTCCACAACCATTGAATCTACAACCTAAAGCACAGATCAGTGTCTGAAATAGTTCTCTGAACAATTTCAATCTACAGATGACAGAAAACTACAGGTATAATGTCAGAGGCGTATAAAATTGAAAACAGAAAATAAGGTGAATTTGCATCCATGCATTGAGCACGGTGATGGAAAAGGCAAAGCTGCAAAAGGACTAAAATATATATAGCAGTAAGGTATCAATTTAATACCTTAGTGCAATATGAAAACCTAAATACCAGATGATGGAAGGAGTTAACTAATTAAAATTTAAAATATAGTACATTATAAAATAATCAAATCATATGAAAGAATGAATCACAAAATGAAGTGATTGCAAGCATGCATAAAATCTATATAAAAAAAACGTCAATAATGAAGAGAACAAGTAGACAGTTGTTTCTATTTATCCAAACTGTTCCTTGTTGACAAAAAAGAAATGATAAACCAATAAAATTTCATAAAAGTTAAACATAAAAAAAGAAATATTTTGTATTTCTGAAAATATTTATTTTGTTTTCACTCTCCACTTTATTTTACTCCATGAGAGATTCTTTCATGGATGATGGACGGCCAATAGTTAGAAGGGGGTGTGTGTAAAAAAGAGAAATAAATTTGGAATAGGGAATTAATTTAAATGTATTGAAATCTATAAGACTATAAATATGGGAGGTTAGAAGTTGTAGGAGAGAGGAGAGGTGCTCACGAATCACCTTGTTGAATTCTTCCTGGTTATACTGACCCGCATACTCCATAATATTCCCAGGGTACATTTCCCTAGTTTTCTATTCAATTCTTCCTGTTTGCTTCATTTTAAACTAGTTTAGTGCATCAATTGGTATCAGAACCTTCCACCATATCTCTCAACTGAAAACAAGGGGCATGGATGGTGATGTTGGCATTGCAGTGTTCATGCAAGACTAGTCAGGGCTAGTGCACAGCCAGCACATATGGGCGCTGGGTCTCCGGAGTGTGGTGGGATGTTAGGACCTACTGCAGGGTATGGTACTTAGGTTTCAGATTGGAAGGATGGAATTCAACTGTGAGGTTTATAAGGCCCAAGGATCTCCAACCGTAATTATTAGCTTTTGTAGTGTGAATCTCCAAGGTTCTTGTCACTGTATACTAGCCCTTCGGCTGGTCCTGAGCAAACACTACAAAGCTCATATCACCTGTACCTTGGTAGTTAAGTGACGTGGAAATTCCAAGGCTAAGAAAAAAACTAAGATATCTTTGACTGTAAATATCAAACAGTTGGGAAGAATTCTGGAAAGAGATTTTTGGATGAAAATTTTTAATTTCTGGTTCTTTTCTCCCTTGTGTTGTGCAAGGTTCTTTGCACTCATGTAAGATTCACTACCGGATGGAGATCAGGTAACTGAATTTTGATAACAGGATTTTTTTATGTATTACAGATTTTTGGCATAAATTGATAGCTTAAACATTGATATAATAAGCAAACCAAGAAAAAGGGATATTCCACCAATCATTTACACTCATAAAACAGCCAACTTCCAATTAAAAGGAGAAAATATATGTATAAAAGATTCTCCCATTCATTGCTACAAGATATGTACTTGCAATTGAAGATAACAAGTACAAAAATAAAGCACATAGGAAGTACACCAGCATAATTAAAGAACAACGATAATACATACATCACCTTACATCTATATATTTCTATCATTTAATTACAAACTATCCTACCCACTTTTCAGTTCACTCACACTTGTGTTTCAGTAATTTCACATCAATGTTAGATAGTCCGCTTGGTGTTGATGTGTAACAAGCATCATTTCTGTAATTAAACTATTCCAGAGAAAAAACATGTGTGAATAACTAAGTAGGAGACACTCACAACATCCGAGAAGGCAACAGAGAAAGATCCAAGAAGTATGCAAAAAGCAGCACTATATTTGTTGTCAACAAAAGTAGCCATCAAACTCCATGAGAGTGCACCAAACAGCCCTGACAAAACCAGGTATGACCTTCTTCGATAACCAAAGAGGGGGACCGAATCACTGCACACCACATTAATTACTTCAATAATGAAAATGCAGTCCCCGGTATAGATAAAATAAAATTGAGAAAATAATGAAGCACCCACTTCGGGAAGCGGAAAAAGTGAGTAGGTTTTGGACTCACCTAATAAACCCATACAGAGGCTTGACAAGCCACGGTAAAGAAGACAAACCAGCAATGACAGCTGCCTAGCCAACATTATGTGAGTGTAACATATCAGTCCTTCAAATGTCAGTTCATAATTGATTCAATAAAAAAAGAAAAAGGATCGGAAGTTCAAGGAAATGCTATCATCACTCTTTTGGTTTCTATATTTGATTTAAGCAAATGTTCACATAGAACTCACACCTTAAGTTAGATAAATGAACACATATTATAAAATTAAAATGAAATTAATCAAAAGATGTGCACGAACAGCATATTAAACCCCGAGTTCAGAAGACACACCTCAGCAGGGTCCAAATGCAAATCATCTTTTAAGTAAAAGTTGACAGCCAGTCTTGCAAGACCTAAAACACCTTGAACAAAATACACCATCGCAACAGCAACATTGTCAGGGGATAACTCTACCCCAAACAATTTGATGCTGCTCATACGATATTTGTGCTTTCTAGGAGGAACTTTACTAGAGGAAGAAGCCTCTAGATCGATATCAGTTGTTAAAGCGTCATCTTTTCCAGCACCTGCCACAAAAATCAAAATCCAACATTGATGCCATTTTACCATATTTGAAAATAAATTTATGAAATTCAAAAATTAAGAAAAAAATACATAATAATTCAAGCTCAGTGTAGAATACTTCATCACTCAGCAAACGCATGATGAATTGCATTAAGGATAACATTTACAAAAGCACATAGAAAATTTATACAGCCAAAAAGAAAATTAAAAGTTGCATGTGTCGTGGATGAGGAATTTCAATTTTGAAGCTTACTTATACGAGAAACCAAAAAAGGGTCGCTATCCTCGTTACTGAGTCGGAGAGAGGAGCTAGACCTCGGTACAGTGCCGGACATTTCCATTTCCGGCTGATTCCGACGCGTTCTCCGGCGGAATGGCGGAGTACGAGAGATAATTGGCGTGCGGCGTGTGAGTGAGGGATAAAAGTTGGAAAATTTGGAGGGTAGAAATGGTAATAAATACAAAACGTAAACGCAAGTCATTTTATTTTATGGAAATATTTATTGGTGTAATTAAATTCATTAGGGAGTTGAAATTTGAAGCATGTTATAGATGCTACAGTCCTGGCATAGCAGCTATGGTGAAGTTAGTGCGGTGCGTGCGTGTGTGAGGTGTGAATGAATAAGATATGGATATTTTGTGGTGTACTAAGATGGAGTTCGAATAGCCTTTTTTCAGTGAATTTCGAAGCCCTTAAAAGGTTGTGTTGGGCCTTTAGAATGGGTTTCGTTGTTTTTTTTTTCTTCTATCATTCTATACGTAACAAAAATGTGTTAAAGCTGTATATATGAATAGTGAAAACACATCTAATAATACAATAGAAACATGTTTCCCTAATCTGTCTTAAAAAAAATCGAGATTTACAATTAAGCATTTTCAGCCTGTATTTTGACAAAATTTTATTGGGATATATAAGGAACACGTTTACCACAACTCGTTTAGTTTATAGAATTTATCAACTTTTAATACATTTCAGCTTTGAAAAACAAAAAACGCATCACTTTTTTTAGAGAATTATCTTAGAGTAACTCAATTTTATGATTTAAACATTTTGCAAGATACTTAATTAAAAAAAATATTAAATATTTTTTTATCTTTAAATACAAAATTGAAAATTGTTCAATTCCACACTTTAATACATTTTAATCCAAAACTTAAAAAGTGAATGAATATATTTTATATTTTAGACTAACATTTGAATTGAAACTTATCAAAATGAAAACAATTCAATGTTATCTTAAAACAAGTTTGACACTTAAAAAAAATCAACACAATGGAATTTGGAGAAAAAAACTATATTTACTCATTTTTAAAATTTAGAGACCAAATTGTATCAAGGTTTAAGAATGACAAATTTTAATTTTGTGTCAAAATTTAAAAACTAAAAATATATTTAACCTTAAAAAAATATTAAAAAATATCAAGGTAACGATAAACAAATAATAAAACTTGACTGGAGCAGAAATATGTGTGTATCTTAAGGATAAACAAATAATAATACTTTACGGGGAGCAGAAATATGTGTGTGTCTTACCAAATCCAGCTTCAAGTATCCACCAAAAAGGAAATTGCAAGTTTCCAAAAATAAGAAAAACAAATATTGACAGAGACGTGCTTCGCTTTAACCAAAAGTAAATAAATAAAACAAAGAAAGAAGGGTAACTACGCTATGAGTTTACTCATTAGTTTTACTACCATCTTTGTTTTGCCACAAATGTTGTGCTTAACATAACGCCACAGAATCATTCTTCTGACCAAGTCAGAAAACTGTTCCCTCCTAAACCTTACAGCATGTGCTCCACTCCAAACCATACACAAATCCACCATCGGATTATCTAAATGCTCAGTACAACGGCTCCGATCATCATGTACTGAAAATATGCTAAAAGCACAAAGAGAAGAGAATCTACTACTACTACAGATGATGTCACTGGTCCTATGAGCGTGTCATTATAGTATTATCATTATCACTTTCCAATACTTTATATTATATAACAATAAACAAAGATAATATGGAAGATCAAGTCATACACATGTATCATTACAAAACTGTGGCCAACCCAACAGCAATCCCCTAATTCATTCATCATTTCAATAAAATCAACTCTACAGTACTATCTCTGCCTGCAATTCCCCTTTCTATCTTCTACATTGCTAATCTCATACAGGGTCACACTGATAAGCAGAAATAGAAAAACCAGGTACAGTGATCCTGATTTCCAAGGACCATTTTTTGTCCTAGAAAAATAAAAATGAAGGTATTATTCTGAGCCCTTTGAAGCAAATCATCGAATGGCTTTTGGGCGTTGGAGGCTTAAGGAATCAAACTATGGCCCGTAAATATCACTGCCTTCTAATTTATTCATCTCTTCCTCCAAAAGCATCCCTTGGTAACGGCATTCATTGCTGCAAAATGCTCTCTCACCCCTGCATTACAACATCACCAACTAAATTTAAGATCTTTATGTTTATTAATAGTTCTGATCTAATATAAATTAGTAGATCATACTTTCATTTCACTCTTATCCTTAACTTTATAGTGTAACAAAAGAACTAATTGTGTTTGACCAAAATAGAAAATAGAGTTACTTTGGCTTACAATATTTCAATTCAAAATTTTCCCAGTCTTTGTTGTTTTAAGAGGACGGATAGAAAGAGCTCAAAGATACGAAGAGGACAAAACGAAATTAGGCAGATATAGGCGAGCCCCATTCATTATGACATCAATTTAATTTTTTCTGCAGAAATATATTCAAGATGTAGTACCGTTTGATGATCAGATATTAAAGCAACTTTGCAGTACACAAATGAGCAAAATCAGCTTTTTTCCTTTCTTTAAATAAAGACCACTTGAATCCTTTGTCAGCTATTCCTGTTAGAGCCTAGTGCCAGATAAGTTCTGACAAATATGCTCGCAGTAAAACTCTTTCATTTTTTTTTTTTAATATTGATCAGGCCAAATAAAACTAAATAAAACCAGAATAATACTACAAGAAAAGACTTTGTTTTTCCGAGTAATTTTTCCCAGATTTTTCATAGTTCACCATAATTTATATGACGCAAACAGAATAATTTCAGTCGAGGTTTCATCTAGTCTATAAAAATGAGTAAAATTTGCTGTCTATTCACATCTCAAATCGAACAAGCCAATTAAATTCCTATTTCAAGAACAAAGAACTGGACAAGTATTTTTACGGGGATAGATAAAGAATAAGCAATTACCTGTACATGTAGATGTCTTTACCCTCTCCAAGGTTTCTTTTGCAGTGAAAGCAGACACTCAAAAAGCTTCGAGAGTGATAATTGGTGTGATGAGGAAAACACCCATTTTCCTTAACAGAGCACCCAAGTTCGAAGCAGCTACTCTCGATGACGCAATTATCAAATATGTGAGTGGTTCTTGGGTTTGGCCCATGGGAAATCACACGAGTGTAGTCCTCAGAGAGTTCCATTTCGCTTGCAGAGAGACATCCCATAAAAACTCGCTGAGAATTAGCACCCCCGGATGCAGATTTTCCCATGCACACACTCCCAGGGGAAAAATTTCCCTTTTCAGCTACTAATTTGGATGATTCAGTTGGGGACAGCGGAGGAATCTGAATCTTAAGCTGAGATCCAAAAACAACCATTCGACTCTCATGTTTGGAACTCGCCTCACTGTGTTTCTCTTCGTCGACAAGAGCGTCCACTAGGCCAAGACCAACACCTTTAGAATCCAATCTGTCCCAGTGACGCTTGTGTTCACTCCCTGGGGTTCTGGGGCTGTTTGTTTCGGACCAAAAAGGGTTCTTGAAACCGGAGAAAGGCTTGCTGTCGAGTATGGAGGTAGGGCTCATCATGGTTTCGGTTTCATGGAAACCTTTGGGAGTGAAATTGGTGAACAACCTAGGAGAACTGAAGAAAGAAGACGAAACGGATTTCTTGTACTTTTCTGAGGAACCAGAATCTGCCATTAGACCCCTGTTTTGTTTCTCTCACTAACTCATTCACTCAGTCACCAATCACCTTAGCTTGCTTTTATGTTTCCTGAAACCAAGACACAGAATATGCCACAAGTTTAGAACCATGTTAAGTTGTTTAAGTAGTGCTCATGTGATAACAGTGCTTGTGTTTGTGTGTGTACAGGAATCACCTGAAAGGACAAGGTTGGCCAACCAAACACGACCATCAGTTGGAAGAGGCAACACCAACACCAACACCGACTTTAAACAGAGGCTATAAATTCTGTGAAGGCTTAGAAGAAAAGGGAAAAACTGCAAATTGCAAACAAGTTTCCATGAGTAGAAACCTCTCCCTGTGTGACACCCCAATCCAAAACCAGTGAGAAACTTTGAGAAACAGAAGGAAAATAGGAGTTGCTTTATTTTGTTGAAGAAAAAGGAAAAAGAAGGAAAGAAAGAAAGAAAAATGACTTTTTCCCCGGCTTTCTCGCCCTCGGTTCTCCTGTTTCTGAGAATAGAATCACGATGGGGCTCAAAAACGACATGCGAAGAGACCCTCAGTGGTCATGATCAAAGGACCAGACGTGCATGCATCAGACAGCAGAACAAAGAAGAGTTTGTATTTTTGTTCCTTCTTTTGGCTACCTTTATTTCTTCCTTTCAATTTCTCTGCATTTATGTCTCTCACTTCTGTTTCACCTCAAATTATTAGTGCCTTACGAGTAAAAGGCCAAACACCCCTAAGGTAAAACCCACTCAACTGGTCCCTAAAATCCCATTTCCCCACCAAAATGTAAAAGATAAAAACTTAAAAAAGCTACGGTTGTGATGATGATAATTCATACGTAATCCATAAAGCCCTTCTCTTTTTTTCTCCTCTCCCTTTTATGCCTAGTGGGGTTATCTTTTTTCACTGTGCTCTTTCTCCCTCTTTATTTTCCACTAGTTCAAGACTCCATCATGAGCCCTGAAAAATTGGCATGGAGTTGCAGAGCCACCAGTACTGAGAAAGAGAGAAGCATAGGATAGGACACAAGACAAGGAAAAATTCAGAATTCAGAAATCATAAGCGGTGTGTGGTGATGGTAGTAGTACTGAGAATGTATGGCTTGTTGGTGTCTTCTTATAAAGACGCGTGTGTTCGAGAATTTTTTCTTTTTTTCTACTTTTTTAGCGTGTGTTAGTTTCAGGAGAAAATGATCCGTGGTTTTAACAAAACCGCCACGCTGCACTCTCTTCTCTCTCAGCAATGGCAGTAACAGTGTCTGAGTTTGATGTGTTTGTGAGAAAAAAAGGTAAGGTGATGTTTTGTGCGTGGAATTTGCGATTGGCTATCTCAATCTTTCACTCTCAACTCGCGATTGGCTATCTCAATCTTTCACTCTCAACTCACTCAGCATCAGTGGATCAAAGGCAAATATAAAGTATAATAGCATAGCATGCTCACATCATAGATACAACCACTCACGAGACTTCAATTACAAGATGCCTCCATGCCTATACCACGTCTTAATCTAAATTAAATACATAAAAATATAACTAAAATTGATGCTTATAATTTCTTTTTAAAAGAAGTGCACTTAATTTTAAGGTTATAGAAATAATTACCAATGAGACTTATTATGATGTAAATTTAACATAATGGAGATTCGTCCACCAATGTTGAATTTTATTACGTATATCCAATCAATTATATGAAATTGACATACTAAAAATGTTTATAAATCAGATTGTATAGTATTGTTGTGTAGAGGAATGCTATTATACCAATTTTTATAACGAATATTTGAATAGTGGATAGAATAAAAAGTTGAAATTTCAGTTAATGATAGAATTAAGAGATGTGATTCAAAGAACGTGTTTGAGAAAAAAAAATTGGAGAAAAAAAAAAGTCATTATTTTATCAACAAGAGTTTACTGACTCATATTAAATAAATAAATAATTAGAAGTATTTTGAAGAAATATATAAATTATTCCTTTGATTTTATTCATTTAAAAGTATTTAATTAACTTATAATTTTGTAAAATTAACTTAATTTAGTATATTTATTTTCACTATTAGTTTTGTAAATAATTTTTTTATAATTTAATTAATTAATAAATAAATTTTAAAACTAAAATGTTCATCTGCACTATTAATAATGAATTTATAATTTACTTGGTATTTTGATATTGAAAATCCATTCAATCAGAAACAATATTTTGAATGATTCTTAGGTATTGCAACAAATTTTTTAGGTATTGGGATAAATTTTAATATACTTATTGTTATTGCAAACACGAAAGGTAATTGTTTCTAGATTACAAATTGTATGTATTATGCATTAAACTTTTAAAAAGTTTGATTATTACTTCTACTAATACAAAAATGTGCATGAGTTATTAGCTCTTAATAAAGCAGTCAAAATAGAAAAAAAAAACAACTGAATTATCTTAAATTGTGTAAACTGTGTCATGTTTGCAGGTAATAATGAAGTTTAAAATAAAGCATTCCCTTAGAATCTTTTTTTTTTCCTACAAAAGTGATCAAAACCAACTTTTTTTCTTTTGTGTATTTTTTTTTTTTTTTTACTGAAAACAAAAAAGTTTAACAGTTTTAAGTACTTGCAAATCTGTATGACATGTATTGGTGAGTTGTTGTTATCTTTAAAAAAAAATGCGAGAAACTAGTGAAGTTCATTGCTAAATTTAATTTTGGTAGTTAAATTTAACTTTTATAACACTTATTTAATACCAAAAGTCAATAATATTTAACAATTCATACCATGCCATTCACATTCTATATTATTATTAGAAGAAGAGATGTTACTATACTTAAACAAATCTTTTAGATTAAAATAACATATATTTAAAATAGAGTGGTTATTGTAAAATTATTACAAAATTAATATAATAAGACTTCATTTTTGTGCATTCACAGTGGCTACAAATTAAAGTGGAAGCATTTGAATTAAGCACACGATTGGTGCATATTTTTTATCTTTAAAAAAGAAAAATTGAGTAGTAGTGGGGGAGTTCACGGACCCCTCTGTAGAGTTAATTTGTACACGACCGTCAAATCATATATATAAATATACTTTACCATTCTCCTACGTCAACCTAATAATAACGGGTCCCACTTCACTTCATTTCACCATCCTTTTATTCAACACTGTTCATATTCAATTCTCTGACTCCATCTACGTCACTTAACTCCCACCCATAACTCTTTCACAATTACTAACCTTTTAAATGACAATAAGACCCACCTTCACTTTCTTTATTTCTTAAACATTTTTCTCTCCTTCAAAATCTTCAGATCTAAATTAATCTTAAATAAAAGTTATACATATATCTTACATCAGAAACTTCATTTTCTCATTTCCAATTTCAACATTTTTAAAATTATTCAGTTTCAAGTATCGAAGAAAGAAGACTAAGTCAGAGTTACTGGGTAGAACAAAATGAATAATATTACTAGAATGCCATGTAAGAGAAAAAGAGAGGGGGACCCGTCGTGTGATTAGGCTGTGAGCAGAGAGTGAATCATGGTTCATGATAGCACGAAGCCAGAAACCATACCCAACCCATCACTCTGACCCCATCCAAGCCCACTGGTTGGTTCAAATTTGCGTCACTCTTCTCATGCGCCAAGCTTTTCTTTACTCTTTTTGCGGATTTGGACATGCAACGTCCAATGAAACGCTCAATAAGTGCACGCCAAGACGAGTCTGCATTATTCATTCTTCCAACATTATTAAAGTACCCAAACTCCAAATTCTTTTGTAAAAAAAAAAATACTATATAATCCACGTATAAAGGTTCTAAATTTTAAATTCCAATCTGGGAAAAATATTGATCTTATAAATCTTCTTGTGTATATAAACAAAACTTACAATAACATCTCATTAAACCACCTTATGAAGGTTGTCATACCTTACAATGTAAGGGTTAAAAAAATTATGCCTTCCAAAATTTTGTATATATGAAACTCAAAAGGTAAGTCACTGTCTCACTGGTGGGTTGTTTGATTGATTCTGCCATATAATGCTACCCTACCCTTCGCTACCTATGTTAGGCAATCTAGCCAGCTACCCTACGTTTATTTTATTATATATATATATATATATATATATATATTTATATATATGTGTATATTCTAGTTTTGTCTACCTTCTTGCATGACATCTCCATGTGAGTTGTTATAAGATAGAGATTACATATTTGTATAAAACACTTTGATGGAGAGTCTTGTATCTTAAATTAAAATTCTTGGTAAAAAAATTTCAAGCAACATGTTAATTTTGGATATTTTAATAAATAAGTTATTCTTGTAAGATGTAAAGCATTGAAATCAAAATGAAAATTGAATTATAAAGTAAGTTGGTTATGAAAACAATACTTAAGGTTTCTTAATTTCATGCATTTTTTTAATAAATGTAGTGGGTGTTTAGGTTAGCTTTAAGAATGCACATGTCTTAAATTTCTTAATAGGAAAAAAATAGTAACAATTATAAAGGGCAATTTTCAATATTGTAGGGCTATCTATGAATTTTTCTTTTTAGTTATTAAATTACTTCAACAAAATAATATGAATTAATAGCGGGTCAATAGATTTAATATAGTTACATAATATGATTTGATTGAATTGATTTATTATAATTGTTTGTATGATTAATTATGAAGTTTAAATATTTGTATCCTTCTATTATTCTATTATTTATACTTTTTATATGTTACATTTTGCATCTATTAATATTTCTTCAAAACATACAAACAAGTTATTTATTATCTTATATATGTTCTCTTATTATTTTTATTTTATAACAAAACTGTTATTTTTACTCTATTCTAGTTTTTCTAATTCACCTACTTATTTTTTCCTTATTTTTCTTTTTTTCTTTTTTTATTTTTCATATTTATTCTTCAAAGATATTTTGCCTTATGTTTTAAAAGAAATTACAAATTTACAATTGGAGCCTATGTTTAATTATTAAGTATATGTATTATATATGTGAACCGTGCATATTTAAAGTAAGATAGTAAATATTAAAAATGTTTTTTTATAGTTTCAATTCCTAACTGAACATCCTAAAATACTAAGTGGAATTTAAATAATTTTAAAATAAATAAAGATAAGGTCAAGTATATATTATATTATATTATATTATATTATATTATATTATATATATATATATATATATATATATATGTGTGTGTGGTGACACAATTTTGTTATTTATAGTCATTGAATTCATGATTGCATGTGAATACAAATCAAATTATATTGAGTTGTTAAACACTGTTCATTATAATAATTAATAGTATAATATAGTAATTGTTTTGAAGTTAAGATTCTGAATATTTTGGTACAATTTTTTTATTTGCTGTCGGCTTTTGATTATATTTATTTAACATTTAACTACAGTGACTAATCAAAGTTTATTGATTTAAACCACGTGGAACACTCTATTATTGTCATCTGATAAATCGGTTGAAATACTAGCCTATCATGGCTTTAGGTCGTAATAATGACTTCAAATTGTTTTTTGTTTGTACAATTTAGTAAGGATTGTGATAAAACCAATAGATTAATATTTTATATGTTTGGTAGTTGGTTTTAAGAAGAAAATAAAAATGTCAGCTTTATTTCAATAAGTGATACATTAAAAACAGTTGTTATGAAAATTTAAATTGAGTTTAATTAAAAATCATGCTAAAATTACTTTTGAAATGCTATAACTAAGTTTCAGTTATTAAATAATGCTTTAAGTGGAATCGCCTTGGCTGCATAATTTGTGTTAGGTAATACTAGCGTCCAAACTATGTCCCCTAAGTCGGAATAAAATTATACAAAATCGTTTAAAACATCTTGCCAAAATGCTTTTTGACAGCTAAAATTTATATTTTTGTTGTTAAAACTTACAAACTTTTTTTTTTTTGTATGTGTTTGCTTTTTTAAGATTTCACGTGATATTTGATTAAGATGGTTAATTATATTAGTGATGTTAATAATTTTAATTATCAGTTTTTAAGAAAGAAACGTAAAAATCGTCTAGAGAATATTTTATGAGATATACGTAACAAATTTTACATCTATAGAACATATTTTAAATAAGAAGAAGAAAATGCCAAACTCAAACTATAGTCATTAAAAAATATATAAGAGAATATGATAAATTTTATTAAAAAATTAACAAAAATATAGAAAGGAATATCTTCATCTATAGAATTTATAGTTTTTAATCGTAAGAAAATTATTAACATATTTATTTTCTCATCTAAAAATATGAGAAAATCTAAAATTAATATGTTTCTAGACTTCCGAATAATTTAGCCGATTCTCAATCTTCAAGACATAAAATTATTGTAACAATATAGTTTAACTATTCAAAAAGAGTCATAAACCACAAAATTCTTCTCATATTCTAATTATAAACATGCTTAATAATATAGATGATACTCATAATCTTAATTCCTAATATGTTTTTTTCATAATAGTATAATTTTGTTATTTATTACTCAATCATATGCTGTGCAAAATAAATATTGAAATAATATAATTTGATTAAAATAAAAATTTAATTTAATTCAATATTATTTATCTATCCTAACAAAATAAAGTTTGTCTCACTTATATGGATCTCCAACGCTAAATTATTCAAATTCACAAGAAAAAAAGAGAGTCTAAATTAGTAAATTGATACAAAAAATTGCAGCATTTCAGTGAAAGGAATATAGACAATACAGATTACTTTACAATCTAAAAAGTTTTACACTATTCACTGTTTGTAGTCAACTAGTAACGTCTTATCACAGCATAAACGTAATGATATGAGTCGAAGATACTGAAATTTTATTGGGGACATACTAATCAATACAAATATACTGTACTGTGAATTTGGTTAAATTCAATTTAAAAATAAAGAAAAAAAAAACTAGAGTAAAAAGGTGTAATTTTTTTTAATGTTGATTTTATCTACTTTGATATTGTAATAAATTTTAGTATTAAAAATTAGTCCATGTGATTTTACATCGTCCCCTTCTATGGTACATTATTGAAGGGAAAGTAAAGGGTAGGAGGACCCACATTGATTTGGGTGTTTGAATCCACGTCCGAATTAAACTGAGCCACTTGGGTGTTTGTTTTTGTTACGATGTTGAAGAGAAAACTATATATGTATATATTGTCTTGTTAAGCATACGAAATTTGATGAGACTATGAGTAGACACCACCTTATTGTCCTTGCTTGGTTTATACTAGAAAGTCTCGGATATGATTTTCATAGTTTATTCTTTTATCAAAATAGGGTGATTTGATTATGAAATTACTAAAATGTTATAATTTAAAAAAGAAATAACTATTGAACATGATCAAATTGTGTCATGACGAAACTGCAAGTTAAGTCGTACCAATTTTAAATGAATTTTTTTTAAAAGGTTAAAGTCAACACAGTTTGAAACATAAAGTTAATTATATTTTTATGAAGTCGTGGTTGTTAAACACATCTAAGTTTTATCTGACTTTAACATATTTTACAAACACATAAATCAGTTTATAATCGATATTATTATGTTTTATTTTTTGTTTATTATTAATTTTTATTGTTATTTTATTATTATCTTTTTAGATATTTTAGGTTTTTATTTAATAAAATTGAAAAAATATCTATTTTGTTTACATATTTTTTCAAATAAGTGAAAATATAAAAAATTAAGAAAAATATAAACAAAATTTGATTATCAAATTATCAGCAAGAGAAGAATATTGATAAAGTTGATTATTCGGTATAAGATCAAGTACAAAACTGCAAGTCTAGTCCAATTTGAGTCATCGTCCATTGAAGGTTCTTTCGTCCAACGAATTGTGTGTAACTCACCTAACAAGAGAAGTCGCCTAACGAGTTGTGAATTTCGAAAAAACTATAAATAAAGGATTTGGGAGAGGTTAAAATCAACAACCTTTTGGAGAAAAGAAAAACCCTTTTAGGAAAGAGAGGGAGAAATAATTCTTTTGGGAAGAATGACACCTCGCCTTTTGGGAAGAATGACACTTGACTTAGGAGAGAAGATAGAAGCGCATTCTGAAGGCATATTACATTCATCTTTATTTTTATTCCAGTATTCAGAATGTTAAGGAGCAGCTAACTCCATTATTCATGGGGATGGAGTGTAATGTATTCTTAATTTTGTAAATTTCACTATTCAATATAATTTTTTTCCATCCCTCTTGTGTTATATTCTTGTTTTAATGACATAGTATAGATTGATTGCATATTGATAAGTGCCCAAATTAAGTGAGTTATAAAATAATTTTAGCACTTATCTTGTTCAGAATTTGTTCAGATTCTACTTAATTCAACAATATTTAGTTTGATTTGTAGTTTTAAGCATCATCACATAGTTAAAGTGGAAAAATAGATAAATTAGATTAAAATCATTCAATTATGGGTAAATTGTGACTAATGCAGTTGAGTAGCAAAATTAAGGCTCAAACCATAAAGCAAACTCATTGCAAAGGGAAGCCTCAAGCATTAAACTTGAGGTTAAGCCATGAAGACTTCTTCCTAGAGAAGTTACCTTAGGAGCTAAAGCATGAGAGGATGAGGCTTGGGCCATAAAAGGAAACCCTCATGAGAAGGAGACCTTAAGCACCCACTTATGGAAGGATATGGAATGTAACTTTTACGAGCCCAAAATGTGCGACTTAAGCCCTAACTAAGACAGTTTGAAAAAATATGGAATAAAACCTCTACAGCTCAAGCGTCAAAGCTGGAGCTGAGCACCACCCTGGACAATTTATACATATATACCTCATGTCCTCATTCTAGACATTGAGTGGAGACACATGTAGTAGTAGAGTAGGATAGGGGTGGCAAACGGGCCAGCCCGGCCCGTTTTGGCCCAGTCTGTATGTGACCCGTCAAAAAACGGGCCGGACCGGGATTGGCCCGTTAAATAGAAACGGGCCAATAGTCACAACCCGTCCCGTATAAGACGGGCTAACGGGTCGGGCCGGGCTGGCCCGTCTAGTTTTTTTTAATTGTTTTTTAATTTTTTAATTAGTTTTTAAATTTTTTAATTTGTTTTATTTTTTAAATTTGTTTATATATACATATAAATTATTATTAAAGTCATATTTAATCAAATAAAATATTATTTTAACTTTTAATTGATTAGTTAATGTTTTTAATTAGATAAGTTAAAATAATTATTAAATTTACATATTAAATTATTCAATTATAACTAATAATTCAAACTTAATTTGTAGGTGCTAATGATTTAAATTACAATACTATTATATATTTATACATTTAAAATATATAATCTAAAAAATTAATCTTTTTAATTATTTTTATTTTATTTTTTTTTTAAAACGGGCCAACGGGCCAGGACGGGCTGGCCCGTACTTTGGCCCGTTTGGCCCGTGAAGTTGACGGGCTGGACGGGACGGGCCAGAACGGGCTGACGGGTTGAAATCTTCAACCCAGCCCGTTCCTTCTAGCACGGGCTGACGGGCTGGCCCGTTGGGCCCAACCCGTTTTGCCACCCCTAGAGTAGGAATATAGTTTTGGAGGCTTAAGAGAGATGCTTTCATTATAAATCTTATGTCTAAATGTTGTTGGGATTGCATTGCAATATTCTATGAGTAGTGGAACTCTCTCGTGAGATTGCATGTAATTAATTCTAGTTTTATGTACTTCTAGTTCTTCTATGCTTTCATTCAATCTATCTGTGAGTTAGTTTGTATTTGTTGTCGGATGAACTGATCACTCGTCTTATTTCACTGACTTGGTATTGAGTGGGAACTGATTCCAAGTTGAGGTCCAACTAATTCTCCTCTACTTTTAGATGCTAGGAATATATTTAAGACTGTAGCTAGTTATAAAATCTTGATCCTAATGCAAGTGATTCATGAAACAGTCACTAAAGAGTCATACTAAAATTTGATGATCTTAAACTTTAGGTGTCATGAATGGTCCTTAAGTTAAATTTAAAGAGCACTCCCAAGATTATTTGCATAAATACATGAAAAAGATTAATAAGAGTACCATGAAGAGCCATAAATAAAATAAAAATATATATCTTAATAAAATTTTATAATATTCGCGCTAGACATCATTTTAATAAAGTTTAATTATATTATTTACTTAAAAATTATTAGTTGAGATTGTAGTAAATAAAATCGAAATATATTTATTGACTGGATCTCCTTTTTTTTTAACGCTCTTCAATCGTCTCTATAAGCTCTGAAAAAAATATAAACTTTTCCATCAAAGAGTCTGCATCATAGTTAAACCAAACATTAAACCATTGGCTTATTGGCCTCTTATCAGTTTTTAGGCTATGGTAGTCAACGACTTTTCTAATTCTATTACTTCTGTTACATCTGATTTAAGTGTGACTAATGCGTTGAAATTTTGCATTAAGACGAATCACCAGAAACACACATATGTAGAAAGAGAAAAATTCACTTAAGAGTGTAGCAGATTTTTATATTATCATCAAATAATAGAAATTCTCCTCTGCCATAATTTCTAATTAGTTAATGGCGAAGATGTATAAAAATTAAGGTGTTTACTGCATCAATAACATCAAACATAATTGTTTGAAAATGTGTTAAAATCATGTAGCTCTCAAATCCCATGTAGACGTGTGGGTCATTCAAATAATTTGCACTATATTTTACATCTTTGGCCCATTCATATATTGAATTGCGAAAACAATACGTGAAGAAGTTGAAAGACAAAATAAATGAAGTAGGACCAACGTTTTGGAGAAGGAAAAAAAAAAAAGCAATTTCGGAGGTATCATTTTCTGAGGCATAGTTCAATTCTATGTTTCCTTTGTTGTACATTGTTTGGATTAATAATAACTCGTCGTTTACTCTTTGTCTTTTCATCACTAACTTTATGTGATTATGATAATAGTAATTACTTTATGTGCTTCTATTTTTTTATAACCTTGAATTGAAGCGCAAGCTATGTCATGATAAGACCCATTAGGAGTTTTTTCTTCCTGCATTCCCATATTTACCCTTGTCACCGTTGCTACATCCAATTACATCATCATTATTTTAGAAAGGTTGTTCTTTAAAGTATTTTATGAGTTAAAGAAAGTTTGTTCCAAAAAATTCATTTTAGAAGGGATCATATATGATAAAAAAAAGCTCATTCCAAAATTTAGTTTCAAGTTTCGAGATTCGTTTTATATGTTACGAAAAATATGTTTTAAATTCTGTTCTGAAAATTCCATTTCAAAAAGCTTGATCTAGAAAATCTTCAGAACTGATGATCCCAAAGTCACCTTTAGGAAGAATAAAATAGTCATTTTAAAACTTATGAGGGTACAGTTAGAAATTATGAAAGTACAGGAAGAAGAAGTACCGTTAAGTTTGTCACAACCAATTGGATCTGTATCACTGTGGCTGTTGACCTATGTTTCGCAAATATGAAAACCAAAACTTAAGTCCAATAATACGTTGGATCAGCACAAGAAAGTCAATAATGTAAACCAACGACATATGAATACTTCTATATTATAACTATTTGTTTTGGGACAATCTTATTTTAACAATTAAATTTTTAATAATTTATTTTTTAGAATCTGAAGTGATATTTTTTTGAGTAGTTTTGAAATATAAAAAAATTAAAAATTAAAAAAAGAGAAACCACTTAAAAAGCGTTAACTTAAGTTGCGAAAGAAAATTGTAAAAATTTAGTTGTTAAAAAATATTTTTATTTATTTTAAAATTTTTATATATGTCAGTAATTTTATTCTTTTCCCACGCCATATAATTTATTATAGTTATTTTTTTTTATTTTAGCACTTTCTCTCTTTTAAGCGTTAAAATAGTGTTAGGATGTACAAAACTCTATTTCTTTAGGTAATATCGCAATAGCAAGAAAAGTCCCCTACTAAACAAATACGTCAAAATTGTGAAAAAAAAAAAAATCTCAACTAGCGGTGAAATGATAGCGTGTTTATTCACGCCATGACTTGGTATTTTTTCTCGTGCCGAAATAAATTACCAAGAAAATGATTGATTTGACCCGTTTGAAATTTTAATTTTTTGTTGTAGATGTAACTGATTCAGTTTCAATTTAATTCATATTTGTGTTGACAATTAAAACTCGCTAATACTGCATTAAAAAGACACAGTATACACAGCACGTTAGCAAAATATAGAATATCTGATGTTGTTAAAATGTAATTTTCCCCTTAAAACATAATTTACGCTAAATTTGTTAAAATAAGATCGCAAACTCATAATGAGAAACAAAGCAGAGTCCACATTTATTGGTGAAGGTGAGAATACAAAATTAGGTAACCAAATTAAAGGTGTTGTATTTTTACGGATAAAAGAATATAGGTAATAAACTAAGTAAAACGAGAATGAATAAGTAGCAGTCCTAAACCCCATGACATATCCAACACGACCATAGTCAACAACAAATAAAAAATATAGAGCATTCTGAAGGAGACGCCAACGCATTAACGAATCAGTGTCGCAAATGTTGATGCAAGAACCAGAAACAGCAAAGGAACAGAAAACTTGTCGGAGTTTGCACCGGATGAACCATTATCTGTGGTGGGCACGTTTGTGGATCCGGTTCCTGCAATTTATTACCAAATTGGATGGTTAATTAAGTTTAAGGTGAACAACTTAAACCCTAAATATCTTTATAAACTATAGTTGAAAACACATCGTGTACCTGATGGATTCGAATTCGGAGATTCCGCTGGCGAAGCAGCTGTTGAAAATCACATGTCGCAAATTAATTATAACAAATATATATGAACTAGAAATTAGGATTAGAATTGCCCGTTATAACCTTAGGAATTATGATTGGATTCTAGGTTTACTTAACCTAGTGACATGGGAATGGTAATTTAGTTTGATTATTAAGGAGGATGATTGTGAGTAATCTGTGTAAAGTTTTTTATCTTACCTTTGCACTGAGTGGTGGGTGGGGTCTGGACATTGCAAGCAGTAGGCAAGGCCAGAGCTTGGGTTTGGTTGATTGTGATTCCCAATGAAGATGTTCCTCCGTTAAGAACCTCACACAGGCACTGTGGCTGTGAGCTCACAACAGTGGCAAGCTTAGAGCAGCACTCTGAAGAAGGGGTGGAGGAGTTGCCGGCGATGTAGTTCAGGCACGGTGACAGGCTCACCAACGCATTTGTGCAACTTGATGATTGTGCCGCAGCACCTGCACACAGCATGCTCATCATCACCAAAACCACACTCATCTTCATCCTCTCTTCTGCCATTCGATTCGAATGCTTAGTTTGATGCGATCGCTGTGGAATTCTTTGAATTCAGAATAAAATTGTTTGTGTTCGGTATGACGGTTGGGGAAGAAGGGTTTTTATAGGGACGAAAGCGAAAGAAAGAGACAAAAAAAAGGGACTGGTTATGTGGGTGAACGAACTACTAACTCTGAAATCAAATGGTGTTTCGTGGCACCTCTGTATTTTTTGCGGCTCAAACACGGCAATTTAATGTTTGGTCTTTATGAATTAGGAAAATTTGGAAAAATCTATGAGACATTTTATACCGTTGAGGACGGTGAACTTTATTGTGGTCTTGTGGGCGTGTCAGTTATGTTTGACTAATTGAGCATCAAACCTTTGAAACGAACTACGTCTCTGTTACGCTCAATCTTTTGAAATTTGGATCACATAATAAATAATATGAACAGAAGAAATTTGTGGGATGAGAACAGCGTCAAGAAACAATGCTATTTCGCATTTTAGACGTAACCGAGCAGTTTCAGAGAAATTGAATTTGGCATTCTCTTGCAATTACGATCAACAACTGTCTTCTAATTCCAACCAAAATCACAATTGTGTTGCATGCAATGCCCTGTTATCTATGAAATATACAATGTACAAAAGGAACAAAATGAAACATCTAACACATGAACCAATCAGAAAACTCAAAAAAATAAATCAAAACAAAAGAAAATTAAAAACACAAAAAAAAAAACGCGGCACCTCAGACTTGCATAAAGTAGCTCTTTGCATAGTTTTAGGCCGTCTTAAGTTTTTGTGAGACGTAGAGTTTGAGAAGAAGAGTGAAGACTAGGCAACATAGAATATTGGAACTCTTTATTTTAATTAAATGTTTTTATCTAAGATGATGTTTAATAAGTGGCTTAATGGTGTCTTTAATGCAGATTAGTTCTTTATAATGTAAAGTCGAACAAGAACGCAAGAATTTAAACTTCAACGAAAACTGGATATGTTTACACAAAGAATTGACTGTAGCCAAGTCTACACTTCTGTGAAGGACTTTGAATTGGACATTTTAAAAAATAATTTAGACGAACTAAGAGAAATGAAAGAGGTTTTGGTACTCAATTTTTATTTTTATTTTAGTTAAAAATGATATTGACATCCAGTTTAGGTGTATATTCTAATTTTTCTGATTTATTAGTTTGGTTCACTCTGATTCTCTTATTATGTTTGGATTTAAATTAGTTCTTCAATTTTTTTAAAAAGATTCAATTTGATCATTTAATTGTTTAAAAAAAATTGAATTTAGTCTCTCTATTTAAAATTTTGATTCAATTTAATCCTTACATTTTTTAAAACAATCCAAATTTGCCTATCCAATGAAACTAAATTAGTAATTAATCTTAATTATATATACATGTTAAAACATTGTTTTATAATTTATACATCAAAACACTCTATCTAAATACTCAAATTATTTTATTTTTTACACTCCACCTAAATATTCAATTTTTTTTTTACATTTTTACATTTAGGTATAGTGACTTGATGTATATATTCTAAAAAAAAAATAATTAACGTGTATATATAAGTTGTAATTAAGTTGAATTATTAATTTAGTCTCCTTTTTTAGTCTCTTTCTTCATCTATGATAGTTTTGCTCTTTTTGGATTAGAGAGGATGATAAACTACAAAATTGGAGATAGAGATACGAATGAGAGGTACAATTGAAGCATGAACAATTGCCAGAACCTTAAGAGAGGGAATGTTTATTCTCTATGGTTTAAATTTCTTTCTCATTCCTTCAATTTGAAAGCCTTAAGTTCTCCACCATGGAGAGCTAAACCTATTGTTGATCTTACATGTAATAAATGAAGTTCTTGTGTATTTTGTGATGTTAATACACATGTTTTTCGATTTCTATGATAGTATTTGATTTATATGCTTAATGTTTGTTATGGTTTGATCTCATGGCTTGATTATTGATTTTTTAGTTGTTGGAAAATGTCTTTTAAATTTAGAATTAAAATTAAATATCTAATGGGGATTGTATATGGGGATAGAACATGATTTATTAGTAAGTTAAAGACTTTTAAACGTAATGCACAATATCATTTTTTTAGGATTCAAATAATTAGGATTTGATGAGTTATCATAGGCTCAATGTTACTAAATATAAAATTTTAATATATTTGTGAGTTGATTTTTACATGAATATATATAGAATTGAATCGATTGTGAATGCATAAAAAATAAAGTTGATGAAACCTAATATTGACAATTATAAATATTTTATATTAAATTTTTTGTTGTGTTAACACACAAGTGCTTTGGCTCCTTTGAATTTGAAGCAACATTAGAAACCAAACTTCACCCCTTTTTTGGGGTTTTAATAATTTTTTTATTTCTTTTTCAGCACCCTTTTACCTTTTTAGATCGACCCTTCTCCCATTTAAACAAATACACGATATTATATTGGATTTAAATGTTAGTGACATTAGCAATGAATTTTGGTATTCATTATGACCATGTCTTTAATTTTGTCTATTTTTAGTACTTATGTATGTGTATGAAGCAAATTATGTGACTGACTGCTTAAAATTTTGAACAATGGCATGCATTTTAGTTTCATTTGCACATAACTTATGCTTTTATATTTCAAGCGTTATTTGGCCTAGAGGAAAATTGTTTTATGTGTTTTTTTTTTTTTTTTTGGATATATTTTTTTTAATTT
>Ga0214543_1003709_pt1 | contig 29513 bp, 17 predicted proteins | sample CNSS2metaG_FD_160094 | JGI IMG/M metagenome (GOLD analysis project Ga0214543, IMG submission 160094) | Root nodule microbial communities from cowpea collected in UCLA plant growth center, Los Angeles, California, USA - CNSS2 | ecosystem: Host-associated > Plants > Roots > Nodule | place: USA... | reverse complement strand
CGACTTAGAACCTCATCTTGCAGATTTTGGCACAGCAAAGCTACTAAGCTCAGACACTTCAACTTGGACCTCAGTTGCTGGATCCTATGGTTACATGGCTCCAGGTACATCATCCAATCTATTTAAAATTACATTATGTATACTATATAGTATGCATCATACTAAGGCAGTCTTTACTATGTTCTGTTAAATGTTTCTGACAGTTTAAAAACATATGTATTACATGTTTTATATTCTAGACATTTGTTTATATGTTTCTTAATCATTGTCTGAATATACTCTTGTTTCACTACAATGCTTTAGAGTTTTATTCAGTACATGCATATATAGTGTGATGTAAATTGAAGTGTGTGATGAGTGAGAAAAGTTGATATTTGCAGAACTAGCACAAACAATGAGAGTGACGGAGAAGTGTGACGTGTATAGTTTTGGAGTGGTGGTGATGGAGATAATGATGGGAAAGCATCCTGGAGAAGTGTTGGGTACACTATCTTCAAACAAGTATTTGTCATCAACGGAGGAACCACAGGTGCTACTGAAGGACGTGCTAGACCAAAGGCTTGCACCTCCAACAGGGCAATTGGCAGAAGCAGTAGTGTTCACAATGATCATAGCTTTGGCATGCACACGTGAGGCTCCAGAGTCCAGACCCATCATGCGTGCTGTGGCACAAGAGCTATCGGCTACTACTCAAGCTTATCTTTCCCTGCCATTTGGCATGATAACCATGAACAAGCTTAGAGGGTTCCAAAAGTAGTGTGTCATAACTAGTACAAATATGTTGTTTTCATTTTCCACAAGCAATTAACTATGTATGAAAACTGTAGTTGAATTTGAAAGTTGAAATCACAGTAAGCTTAGGCTTGATGATTGGAATATGTATATCTATGTTTGAATTAGTCGTGCTTTGTTTCACTAGTCTTGCGTGTAGAAAATTTGCTTTTGTGTGCATTTTAGTCTTATAAATAAATAAAACATCATTTTAGATTGGTCATACTTTGTTTTGGCCATTTGTTTTTTATCTACAGTTGTCTGTCTTTACCATTTGTCCGACAAGAAAGAAGAAGAAAAAATGTTGGATCAAATGCGTCTTCTATTTTGGAAAGTGACCTAAAAGCAACAGTCTATTTTTTTTAAGATGAATTAACAAGATGAGCTCCCTGAAAACTAAAACATATCAGGCAGTTTCTTATATATAATATGTTATTGGATAAAATTTTTAATAGAATCGACATAGGATTATTACATAATAGTAATAATAATTAATAAAGTGTTGGGAGGTAAATCTCAAAATCTTTTAAGAAAATTTAAAATGTCCATTAATCTAATGTACATCTCAAATGTTTTTTATTTTGATATTTAAGAGATTTATTTAATTTTTTTCATCTTCAATGCGGTCTCTAATATATATAGAAGAAATTAATGTTGACACCTTTTGAAAATATCATGTAGGTTATTCTAAACTATCATTTTCGTCTTAAATACATTACACCCATAGAATTGTTCTAAACATAAAATAATCGAAGTTAGAATATTTGAAGAAAATATTGTATTATTAAATGACGTAAAGGTTGTTGAAATTTAGTTATATTTCAAGAAAAAAAAAATGTGACTTTTTTCTTATAAAATAAAAATATATGTAGTACTTCTCCATGTTTATCAGTAGTTCCTCCATTCTTTTTGAAATCACAAATTTGAAATATTTTTGTTTCTATTTAACTTACATTTATAGCATTGCCTTTCATTTAATTTTTAATTAGTTTACGCATTTATTATGACAGAAAAAAAAAATAAAACACCTTATAAACAATTTTTTAATTAAACAGTTTCTTTTTTATGCCTAGATTTTTATAAGACATAAAAGTTTATCTGTCCTCTCTGTACTAACTTCATCAATTTATCTTCATGGAAGAAAATTCAGAGACAGTGTACAGATAAAAACTACATGACAATAGTATTATTAATCCAACCGCAGATTGCAACACAAACAAACATTCACAAAAGAATCAAAAAATTGCACCTAACACAAACCACTCATCAATGGAATCTTGTCTAACATACATGAGTAACAACCTTCTAGATAGAACAACCTTGTCTCATATTCACTCTCTTGTTCGGCATAACTAACTTTCACATCAATTGTATTGTACCCTTCTTGAAGTCACTCGATTTGCTGAGCCAGAATCCTGAGCATAACCCCCACAATTCCAGTAGCTACCAACACTGCCTATGATGGCAATTTCATCTCTTGGTGATTTTCTTGGTGAACAAGAAGCTGAAAACTGTTTAATCTCTTCAACTGATAATGTATTTGAGCCATGTGAGCTAACAGGTGTAGTTTCTGATGAACCTAACCAGTTTGAAAGGCTAGCATCAACTGCGATTTCCCGGTTCAACTTCTTCGGTGATTCTGAATCAGCACCAAATGCAGCTCGGGATTCTTGATTCAAAACCAAATTCTCCTTCTGAGACACCAATGCTGGTGCTCTTTTAGCCTTAACTGCTTTCCATTGAGTGAGGTTCTCCACAGGGTTCAGCACAGAATGAACATACACACTCCTATCTCGAACATTACGGTTCAACCCAATAGACTTCACTGGGATTGGACTTTCCACCTCTGCAACAACCCCTTCATTATCACCATTTCTTGACCTTGAGTACACTGTTCCATCTTCAAAGTCTTCCCCCACTTCATCATATTCTTCTCCCATGTCACTATCATCCTCGTCCTCATCTTCATCCTCATCAGTGAGATCACTATCCCAATACTCCATTGCTGCATCTTCATCATCAATACATGTGCAATTATGGTACCTATGGTTTGTTGGGTAAGACCCGGTTGAAGTAACCGAACTTTCTTCAGAATTTGTTTCAACTGAAGGTCTTTTCTCTTCAGTCTTCTCTGGTTGGAAATCAACAACTTCTTCTGGCTCGTACGTTTTCACATTGACATCAAAAGTCACTTTCTTTTTAGGGCTCGCGTTTAGCTTCTGCAGAGGTTTAGTCCTACATCCCAAACCCATTTATCTAAATCACAAACCTCAACTCCAAAACCAAACATGCTTTCATGTGAACAAAAGCAGAACATTTTCAAACTCAATTAGTCAATTACTTACTGTATTTCTTCTGATGTAGTGCTAAGTACCACCCATTGCGAGTATTCCGGCACAGAACACACCTTTGGTCGCTCCGACCCGTCTTTAGCATTCCGCTGCAACAACATTGAAAAAACTCAATGAGGTTACAGAAACCTTCATCTATTAAGCTTGTTAGACCAAAGAATAAAAAAACAAAACCCACATACATTATTCAAAAACTAGAATCAAAATTTAAAGTCTATCAATCTCCATAACACGCATAATCCTTTCATGCAAATCTTTATTACACATAACACCCAAATAAAATATTCATCTGATTGAATAATAACACTAGAATCAGGACCTGAAGTCTTAATTTTGCCTTTAAAAAAGGCCAAAAATAGGAGGTGCAAGTATAAAACTTAACAAAAAAAAGCCTTTTCCGAACAGTTTCTGAAGAACCAAACAAAAGGGTAACTAAATTAGATAAAAAAGATAGAAGCCTGAAGAAGAGAAGGTGAAGGGTTAGTTGTTACATGGTGATGGTGAGCCTTGCGCCTGGGTTTGGTGGTTGTGGAGGAACCGAAGCAATGAAGAAAGCAACCCATTGTGACAACAGATCTGTGTTTTTGCTTTCTGAGGTTCACAACAACAATGCTAAGGCAAAGGTTCTGGTCTTCATGTCATGCCACCTTCCTCGGTCCACAGACAAACGCAGAGGGAGTAGACAGCGTAACGCTCTCTCAATAAATATGTAGTAATAATAATTTGTAATTTGTTTTATTTGTTTATTATCAAAAAGAAAAAGTGGGAAGTGACCGTTGTGATGACAGGCTGTAATGTTTTAAGTACCACATCGAATGCAGATTTGTTTTGTTGTTTTGTGTGAAAATGCATCAGATACACAGAAGTTGATCGTTTGGCTCAAGGATGTTGGAAAGTGAAAAAAGGTAGTAATGGTATTTATGATTAATAAGTCAATTTTTTTTTCATTCTCGGGAATTTATTAGTTGATATTGTACTAGCGTTGGATTGTATTTAATTTATTATACTCAATCATAAAAGACACTAACTTATTAAAACAAATCATGTAGCAATGAAATATCTTTGTAAAAATTAAAAATAATAGTTGTGGTTGTGTTCATAATATTACATTTATGGTAAAACAACTAGTTATTCTTGAAATATGTTTCCTATTAGTTCGTGTTTGACCATTGCTTGCGTCATTATGGGATTAATAAAATGTAATTAAATTCAGTTAATTGATCTCTTTGATATATATCAATTTATTTATTAATGAGAAGGAGATGAGTGCCTCTTAAAAAATAAATAATTTGAGTATATATATATATATATATATATATATATATATATATATATATATATATATATATATATATGATTATATTTTGAAATATTAAGTTTAATTATTGTAAAATAAATATTGCACTTTATTGTAAGTGATATAGTTTTGATTTTTTTTTATTCTTTATGATTAATGATAAAGTATAAAAATAAAACCCTAATTTCCATTTTAAATATTTTAAAATTAAACTTTTTGGGGTGAGAGAGGCTCGAACTCTCGACCTCAGGATAACTCGAAGCTATGAGACCTACGCGCTAGCCAACTGCGCCACCACCCCTTTTGTGAAGTTATAAGATTTCATTTTATAAATATATGAAAATAGTATGTGGTGGATAAAAAGTTTTAGTTTCCAAAGTTGGGCTTACAGACCAAATTCATCTCACATTTTAGGTTTGTTGGAGGGATGCGACTAAATTTTGTTTTACACCGCTATTATTACTAACTGCAACCATACTAATAACCTAAAAGACTGAAATTTCTTTTTTCTTTTCATTGTGACACATTACCATTTCTCAATTCTGCTGCCGCCATTGCAGAGGAAGCAGAGAAAATGCATTGTGAAGAAAAACCTTATTTTAAAATGTATTTCATGTGTTACAGAAAATTAATTTTAAAAAAATTATTCCAATTTTTTTTAAACAACTCGTTCTGTAACGCATGAAATAAAAATGCATTCCAGAATTTATTCTATAAAATTTGTGCCAAAAATTCATTTCAGAGTGCATTCCTATGGTTTCGGAAAGCTTGTTGAAAAAAATTATTGTCTTTTATTAAAGATATGTTCTAGCAATTTTCAAAAGCTTACTTTTCGATCATAGATAAAAAATACAGCAGAGGACCGGTACAAACTTACAGAAAATCCAAATTTATTATTAATACATATATATTTATTATCGTAATCCGTGATTAACATTATTAGGAATCTATATATATATAATATGTATAGATTAATATTATTCTTCAATGACCAAGTCGTCTACACATAACATTTATACAAAAAAATAAAAATAGTCATAATCCTAATAAAAAAGTTAATTAAAAATGATTATAATCATTAACCCATGTGAATAGTAATCATTAGTCAAACTATAACAATTGGTCATGGCATTTTTTAATTTTTTTTTAAAAATATATAAATAAAAAAATATTATATATATATATATATATATATATATATATATATATCCAAAATTGGTTGTATAATCGGGTATAATTAAAATTAGTCATATAAATTATTAAATTATTAGTTAATCAATTTTGACTAAACGGCATTAGTAGAAACAAAGGTGTGATAGTGTCGGTTATTTTTATTAAATTTAGTTTTTTTAACTTATTAAGCATAATTTAATATATTTTATAATAATCTTTATTATTATGCATGGAATATGTTATTTACAACATAAAAATAATAAAAGTAATGTACAATATTATTAAAAATTTAATATAACCAATTTAAAAGTTGTAACTACTATGCTGTTTCTCTAAAATATCTGAGTTGTTTTCTTTTTTAACTTATCAATTTTACTAAAACTATATTATATAACAAACAGTTATAATATGGCATCTTTAGTATGATCCTAAACATATAACAGAGAATTATTTTTGCTATAATACTTCTAACAAGATGCAGCTGCAATATGACATCTTTAGCCTTTCTTTATTTGTATATATTTTTCTTTAATAAAAAAAATATGAACAAGTAGTGTTGAGTTGATCTTGAACTCCAGACTATTATACATCTTAATATTAGATATAATGAACCCTCTAATGATATTTTATTTTATTTAATCATTTTTAACTATGCATGCTTTTAGCCTTTGACGCCATGTACATGGATGTATCCACAAAGAATAAATGCTTTCGGAATTTCAATTTTCTTATTTTAGTCTCTCTCGTTATTTCTCTATAATACAACTCGTTAAATTAACTTTTGAAAGAAAAAAAAAAAACTAATTGTTTTATAAATGGGAACGACCTACCTAAATTAAGAAGGATTAAATATGTTTTTATCTCTTAAGTTTCAGTGAATTTTAGAATTGGTCTCTCTTCAAAATTTTATACAAATTTAGTCATTTATCTTTAGAAATGCGTGAATTTAGTTCTTCTTACAAAATTTTATTAAGTTTATTTGACATTTTAAACACATTTTATGATAATATTTGAGTTAACATTGAAGCAAAAATGTATCAAACGGTGTAAATAACTCAAATACTATTATGAAATGCGTTTGAAACGTCAGATAAATTTAACAAAAATTGGTTAAAAGAACTATTAAATTGATAAAAAAATTTAAGAGAGAGTAATTCTAAATTTCATTGGAACTTGGAACAAAAATATATTTATTCCAGTTAAGAAAGAAACACATATTAATAACTAATGACGGAAAGAGGACAAAATTAACATATCAAATGTTTCTTTGGTTAAAATTTTAATGATAGTTGATTTATTTGACTTTTTTGTATGATTAGTTCATATAATTCAAAGTGCATGACAAAAAGAACCCAACAAAATATGTCTTTTATATCTTGAATTTCTTTGTTTGTTCTAAGCAATTGTATGGTATATGATTTCAGGCTGAGCAAATAAAAATTGTAATAAAATTTAATTATTCCATCTTAACTATATAAAATGGTGTTCTTGAAAAGCTAAAAAGTTAACATCATTCTAGAGATGATGGCAGTGGAAGAAGAAAAAGGGTTTGCAAGTAGTGGAAGAGAGAAGGACTACACCAAAGATGGCACATTAGACCTCAAAGGTAAACCAGTTTTAAGATCAAATACTGGAAGATGGAGAGCTTGTTCCTTCATTGTAGGTAAATGCAACCATTGGGACCTTAAAGTTGCCATTTTTAATTTAGCTTTCTTTAATTTTAGACCCTTTATGTACTCATTCATTTAATTTACCAAAATATTAGATTAATTAAAAAAAGAAATTCTAAATAAGTCTTTAAAAGCATTACTCTTTCATTAAAGCCTGTAAACCTATTAACTTAGTGTTATTTTAATGTTTAAATATATGTAATAACATTGATAACAAGTCGCACGTTTTTTTAAATTAATATAATTGATGGGTTTCATTTTCCAAGACTATTTTTAAGAAAATTAGTATTATATATTAATTTTTTCCACACCCAAAATAAACATGACAATGTTATTATAGAATGACTATATATATTAAAAATGTTAAATATGTTTTTAACTGGAATGACTATATATTAAAAATGTTAAATATGTTTTTAATTTTTAAAATTTAATTTGAAATTGAAATTTATTTATGAAATTTTGGTATATTTTAGTTTTTAAAACTAAATTATGAAATTTTTAATCTAATTATGTTAAAATAATTTATGTGTTAAATATGTTTTTAATTGATCTTAAATTATATATGTTAAATGGTGTAAATAATTATATACTATCATAAAATATAATCAACAAAATTTAATTTAAATGGATTAAAAAATTTATATCAATTTACTTTTAAAATATATGCACTAAATATATCAAAGTTTTAAATAAAAACAAATTTCAATTTTGAATTAAAGATTTATAAACCTATTTAACCCTGTTAAAAATACACTTCAATCTTTAATATTTGTGTTTAAAAGAGACATTCTTCTTCAGAGTTTTTTTGTACAAATAGTTTTAGGATCATGAAAGGAAAAGAAAAGAAAATGAAGTTTCTCTTTGAAATAGAAACTAAATACTTGAACCGATGATAATGCAAAGAGAAGTGAACGAGTTTTGACTATGTTTGATAAACAATTGTAGGGTACGAAATGATTGAAAGAATGGCATACTATGGGATAGCATCAAACCTAGTGTTGTACCTCACGAAGAAGCTTCATGAAGGCACTGTCAAATCTTCAAACCACGTTACCAACTGGGCTGGTGCAGTTTGGATCATGCCAGCTGCAGGAGCTTACATAGCCGATGCCTTTCTTGGCCGATATTGGACCTTCGTTATATCATCAGCCATTTACCTTCTGGTATATATAAATTGTTCGTATGAGTGTAAAGATAAAAATCTATAAATTCGTTGAATTTTTTTATTGATAGTAATATCAATCCTTTACTGTGAGTTAAACTCAGATACTCATGTCTTGTATGTTTTTTCGATAATCCTCTCTTGAAAAACTCATTTGTGTATGACAGATAACTGAGTTTTAGATTATATATGAAATGGAGAATGTATGGACTATAATGGTTTTAATCCATGTTATAACTATAACATATGTTGCATTTAAACATTATAAACGGAACATGGTCTTGTATTTTTGGTTGCAGGGGATGTGTTTGTTGACTCTAGCAGTGTCACTACCAGGATTGAGACCACCAGCATGTGCTCCAGGCATTGCAGACCAAGATTGTCCACAAGCATCCTCATTGCAAGTGGGGATTTTCTTCTTTGCCTTGTACATCATTGCAGCAGGCACAGGGGGGACCAAGCCCAACATTTCTACAATGGGAGCAGACCAATTTGACGAGTTTGAACCAAAAGAGAGGTCCCAAAAGCTTTCCTTCTACAACTGGTGGGTGTTCAATATTCTAATTGGAACCATTTCAGCCCAAACTCTCTTGGTTTACATACAAGACAGAGTTGGTTTTGGCCTTGGTTATGGCATCCCAACCATTGCTCTAGCCGTTTCAATATTCATGTTTCTGCTAGGAACTCCTCTTTATAGGCATAGATTACCCTCTGGCAGCCCTTTAACCAGAATGCTCCAGGTACTTCTCTCTGCAGTGAGGAAATGGAAGGTACATGTTCCACATGATTTGAATGAACTACATGAGCTCAGTGTCGAAGAGTGTTATGCAAGTAAAGGAAGAACAAGAATTCAACACAGTTCTTCATTAAGGCAAGTAATCAAATTCCTCTTCAAATTGTATAATATCTCTTGTTTGAGTTGAACAGCTCAAGAATATTGTAACTTGACAAATGTGTGCAGATTCCTAGACAAAGCTGCAGTGAAGACAGGCGAAACATCACCATGGATGCTTTGTACTGTGACTCAAATTGAGGAAGCCAAGCAAATGATGAAAATGGTTCCTATTTTGATCACTACGTGCATTCCAAGCACCATAATAGCTCAAACCACCACACTCTTCATCAGACAAGGCACCACACTAGACAGGAGAATCGGACCTCATTTTGAAATCCCTCCAGCATGTCTTATAGCTTTTGTGAACATCTTCATGCTGATAAGCGTTGTGATCTATGACCGTCTTTTCGTTCCTGCAATCCGGCACTACACCAAGAACCCCAGAGGGATCTCCTTGCTGCAGAGACTTGGAATTGGACTTGTGCTACATGTTATCATTATGCTCACTGCATGCTTTGTTGAGAGGAAGAGACTTAGTGTGGCCAGAGAAAAGAACCTTTTAGGCCAGCTTGATAAAATTCCTCTAACCATTTTCATCCTCCTCCCTCAGTTTGCTTTGACAGGAATTGCTGACACCTTTGTTGATGTTGCCAAGTTGGAGTTCTTCTATGATCAAGCACCAGAAGCCATGAAAAGTTTGGGAACCTCGTATTTCACAACCACCTTGAGCATTGGAAATTTTCTTAACAGTTTTCTGCTTTCAACTGTCGCTGATCTCACCCACAGACATGGTCACAAGAGTTGGATTTTGGATAATCTAAATGCCTCCCGTTTAGATTATTACTATGCATTCTTGGCTCTTCTTAGTGCTATCAACTTCTTTTGCTTTGTGGCTGTTGCCAAATTGTACGTCTATAATGGTGATGAAACACAAATCAACAAGGATTTGGATATGAACCCTGATTCACCTCAGGACAATACTGAAATAAGCCAAAGTTCCACAACCAGATAACTGAAGGAATAAGGTGAAGAAACAAAGTGCGTGGTAGACTAGCATTTGTTATCTATCAATTACTTTCATGAATGGAACAAGCACAAAGACAAATTCTTGAATATTTTGATACTAATCATCTATGAGAGAAGGAGGAGAATGATAACTATCTATCTAAAGTCTTATATTATAACAAAAAGGAAAATGATTTTTTGACTATTAAATTTTGACAACTTTCTCTTACAACCTTAGGTGGCATCTTCTAAATGGTTTTCTATTTCTCCATTTTCTCATTCTCAATATTCCAAAACAACTTAAAAAATAACACATCATATGTTGTAAAAGAAATTGTCAAAATTTATTAGTCAAAATATCATTGTCCTAAGAAAAATTATTCTTAGTAACATAATCTTGGGTCACAAAAATTTGTACCAAACTGACAAGTCTTATAAGGTTCGTATCCATCAGATGTGACTCCCTTTTATCTGTTTATATCATGTCCTTGCTTATTTAACATTTCTGTTGATCGTTTTGTTAGTTTGCATGTAGAAAACTATATATCCGACAAATTTTCCTTTTAATCATCGAAAAAAATAACTATTTTAAGAACCCTGCCGTCAAACTTGTCTCCTTTTTTTTCTTGAATTTGTGACAGACTAAAAACAATCACACGGTTTTCCTGTATGAGAACATAATATTTATACCCTCATACAGATATATCTTATTTGATTATTACTAATAAACCTATAATCTGACATATATATATCTGGATGTATTTGCACAAAGAAAGTGCTTTCGGCACCTAAATTTTTCTCAGTGTAGTTTCAAAGTCAAGTTGATAATAGGAATGGTTCTCAGGAAATAAGAAGAAGCATAAGGCAGAGACACATAAGACGTAATAATGCAATTGATTAGTGACTGAAAGGGAAGAAAGCATATAAATAAATTCAGTGAGAGCCACTTTAATGAACAGAATTTTTTTGATGACATATGTAGCTCGTGGCTTTTGTGGCATGTCAATATCACGTTTACTTCTAAGATTTAACTGTAGCTAGATCGATAATTCAAAGGTGGAAAAAAAAATCATTACAAAAGAAAGATAAGGAAAGTGTGTAAGTAAGCGACAGTGAGTACAAACCAAATAGATGTTGATTCTTTTTTTTGGACTTAAGATTTCTTTGTTAGTTAGCTCATGCAATTGGACAGTGTATAAAAGTTGGTTGAGAAAGCTAAACTTCTAAAATCAGATTCCCCGCCTCTGCTATATAAAAGGCTCGCGAGAGAGGCTAAAAAACTTCCACACAGAGACTGAGGTGAAGTTCAAACTCATGGCAATGATAGAAGAAAAAGGCCCTGCAAATGGGAACGAAGATTACACTCAAGATGGCACAGTAGACCTGAAGGGTAGACCCGTTTTGAGAACAGAGACGGGAAAATGGAAAGCTTGTTCCTTTATAGTTGGTAAATGATGACTTAACATCTGAATTCCTCTCCTTTTTATGATGAATTGTTATCACTTTTGAACATGGGATATTCGTGGTTTTTATTTACAGGGTATGAAGTGTTTGAGAGAATGGCTTTCTACGGGATACAATCAAACCTAGTGATATATCTAACAAGGAAGCTCCATGAGGGCACTGTGAAATCTTCGAACGACGTTAGCAACTGGGTTGGTTCAGTGTGGATGATGCCACTTGCAGGAGCTTACATAGCAGATGCTTTTCTTGGCAGATATAAAACTTTTATAATTGCCTCGTGCATTTACGTTGCGGTATGATACGTGACATTTACCTTACCTGTGACTGTAACATAGTAAACAAGAAGAGTAAGAGTTGATAAACAACATTGGATAAACAACGTGGTTTTGCATACATTATTATGATTATGTTGACCTGTTTTTCCATGTTTTGTTTGGCTATAGGGAATGTGTCTGTTGACACTGGCAGTTTCACTACCAGCACTGAGGCCACCACAGTGTGATGAAGGCGAGAATTGCCCAGAGGCATCGTCATTGCAATATGGTATTTTCTTCTTGGCCCTTTATATCATTGCAATAGGCACAGGAGGGACGAAGCCTAACATTTCGACCATGGGAGCAGACCAATTTGATGAGTTTGAACCCAAAGAGAGAAGCTATAAACTCTCCTTCTTCAATTGGTGGTTCTTTAGCATTTTCTTTGGCACCCTTTTCGCCAACACTTTCTTGGTTTTCATACAAGAACGTGTGGGTTGGACCATTGGATATGGCCTTCCCACCCTTGGCCTTGCTGTTTCAGTGTTGGTGTTTCTGGTAGGAACTCCATTTTACAGACACAAATTGCCATCAGGTAGCCCAATAACAAGGATGCTTCAGGTCTATGTTGCTGCTGTGAAAAAGTGGAAGCTACGTGTCCCAGATGATCCAAAGGAGCTACATGAACTGAGCATTGAGCAGTATGCAAGTGGTGGGAGAAACAGAATTGATCGGAGCTCTTCATTGAGGTTAAAAAACTTATCTTTTTACCCTTTCAAATAAAACCATGTTACGTGAATCATTTGAACAATTCTTCCCGTTCTGTGGTTGCAGTTTTCTTGACAAAGCCTCTATAAAGAATGGTCAAACATCACCATGGAGGCTCTGTACTGTGACACAAGTAGAAGAAACCAAGCAAATGACAAAACTGATTCCTGTTTTGCTGACAACGATTATCCCAAGCACCTTGATAGTTCAAGCGAGCACACTCTTCGTCAAACAAGGCACCACTCTAGACAGAAGAATGGGACCCCATTTTCATATTCCCCCGGCATGCCTCAATGCGTTTGTAACTATCGCAATGCTGATAACCGTTGTTCTCTACGACCGTGTTTTTGTTCCTGCGATTCGCCGCTACACAAAGAACCCAAGAGGGATCACAATGCTGCAGAGACTAGGCATAGGACTGGTGCTACATTGCATCATAATGGTGATTGCATGCTTTATTGAAAGAAAGAGACTCAGGGTGGCGAGAGAAAACCACCTCTTTAGCGCGAAAGATACGATTCCTCTCACTATTTTCATTCTCCTCCCTCAGTATGCTTTGGGAGGAGTTGCTGATAACTTCGTGGAAGTAGCGAAGATGGAGTTATTCTATGATCAAGCACCAGATGGCATGAAAAGTCTCGCAACATCATATTTCACTACCACTTTGGGTATTGGAAGCTTTCTCAGCAGTTTTCTTCTGTCAACTGTTGCTGATATCACAAAGAGAAATGGTCATGGGGGTTGGATTTTGGACAATCTAAACATCTCTCGTTTAGATTACTATTATGCATTCATGGCCGTACTCAGCTTCCTCAACTTGCTCTGCTTTTTGGTTGTTGCCAAGTTCTTTGTCTATAATGTCGATGTAACACAAACTAAACCGGGCTTTGAGATGAACTCTGCATCGTCACAGCCACAGAACAATACTGGAGTAAACCAAAGCACTCCTCAAGCAGATGGCAAATCGTAGGAAAAACACCAACCTTTTAGGTATACAAAGGTTGCTTTAGATTTAATCATTCAAATCTATCTTCTCGTGACTCTTTCTTTCACTTAGCCTTGCCTTGCTACTTAAACCCGCTTAGTTAAAGTGAAAACAGAGTTATTTGAGTGTTGTCTTGCCTTTCAAGCTCTTCAAATGTCTTTTTTCTTGAGTCTCAATGCAACCGCCAACATTAAGCAACCATCTAAAATATTTTTTACTAAGTATTTTTTTTGACAAAATTACTGAATAGAATTTTTTTTTTATTGTTTCATGGAAGTTAAAAAAATAAAGTAATAAAGTTTTAAGATTTTTTTTATCAAAAATGGTTATATGTCAAAGTTTGTTAAACAAAACTTTATCAAAAAGTATATTTCCTTTTTTATTACTTTACAAAGTATATTTGATATTTTTTTTCTCAATTTTTTACCAAGTAGTAAGATGACAAAATTATATATTACCATCTAGTTTTGAAGTGCTTAAAAGTTGTTTGTATGTATGAGATCACTTGGATGAATTATTGAAGCATATCATAAACAAGCAAGCTAAATGCAGAGATTTTTGTTACTGGAGCAACTACAATGATATAAAAAATAAACAAAATCCATATTCGATTTTCTCCGTTTTTTTCATAAGATTGAACAAAAAGCATGTGGGAATGCATTTATTAAAATGTTTATATTGAAGAGTAATTACTAAATAGAGTAACTACTTAATAGAATATTTTTTTATTTTTTTATGAAAGTTACAAAAATAAAGTAATAAAGGTTTAGGATTTTTTTTTTTTACCAAAAAATAGTTGTTTGTCAAAGTTTATCAAACTAAACTTTATCAAAATATCATTTTTTTTCCATAAAACTATTGAAGCACTAATGATCAAGCACATACAAATGCATAACAAATTTATATTGAGAAGATTACAAGAACCTTAAAGTTGAAATAAGAAGATACATAAAGAGCAAGTAATAACATACCATATTCGAAGAGGACGAAACAAAATCACATTTTGCAAGATATTAAGAGTTTGAGAACTTAATAAATATATAAGTGATTTTTTTTATTAAAAAGTTAAAATTTATATAAATGGACTCCTTTAAGAAACAAAAAACATTTTTACCCATTTTTCTTTGTGAGTTCTCCTCTTTTATCTTCTCTTCTCTTTTCTTGTGTCTGTTCCTCCTAGAATTTAATCCTTCCTCATCTTTTTGAAGATAGAAGCACAAGTAAGATTTTTGCAACAAACCATACAATATGTTCTTAGCAATTTATACATATAAGTAAGTGCAATTTGCCCCTTTTGTTAGGAGTCGGTTCTGATTTTTAATACATGCAAAATTTTTGGGTTTGCATGTGATTTTTTAATGTTCTAGATGAATCCTCATTCTTTAATAGTCATGAAATCTCAATCTAATTTTCAGTAGGGTTTTGTTGTATATAGGGCAAGCTTGGGTAGTGTGTGGGTGTTTGAGGAAGTTAGTAGGCTCCTTCCTTGAGGTAAGAGAAGCTAATCATATATTTAACATTGATTTAAATGAATAATAGTTAATTTATTCTTGAAATGTTCGATCTCTGTTTTGAAAATAAATTTGGGGTTTATGAGTTTTGATTGTGTTTTAATATGGGTATCGAAAGATTGACATATGGGATTTAAAATATGGTAAATTGTGGGTGATTGTGAGAAAAAAAAATTGTTAATGTTATATGTGAATCTGTGATGACTTTTAGTGAGAAAAAGTTGTTATGCAGAATTGAGAAGGAGTTTTTGATGATGAGAAAGGATTTGTATGGTTCAAATGTGGGCTATGGTGTTTCTAATGCTTGAAGTTGATTCTGTGAAACTTTATACTAAAGAGTTGTATTTCATAGGAGTGATTTGTGTGTATGTAATGTAGATACATATATTTGAGTGAATGGTATCTTGTAACAGCAAGTGATAGTCTTAAGATTTGGAATTGTTTTATAACTAGTTTAGTGGATATCATTGGGCGCCCTAACCCTATCGTTGGACGTTGTTGAATAAATTTTAGGAAGAATCATCTCTATCTTACTCTTGTTAGCCAGAATTTGTTTGCGTTTGAACTTTTATTGAGTGATTAAAAGTTAGATTTTTCTTGAAGTAGTGATGTGGGTTGAGTCCAAGTAGTTATTTTCATAGGAAAGTACTACTGCTCAAGGTGTCAAAGTGTATTGATCGAGACTTTGGGAGGTGAAACTATCCTAACTCAACTAGTATCTTATTCACATAGATTATGATAACTAGGTAGTGTGAATCGAAAGAAGTTTCACATAACAGACGATATGATATGAAAGAAGATTATATTTAGAAAATTAGTGAGGTTAACCTCATTATAATTTAGTGAGGGACATTGGTCTTAGGCAATAGAACATCATTAGAAAATTGAGATTAAGCTTAACAACTGCAAAATTTTACCAATCAATTCAATACACTAGCCTTTAGGAAGGTTGTGTCAATAGTTATGTACATATAAATAAATATAGTACATATTTTTTTATTATAGTTAAAGATGATGAAAAATTTGTAAATGAGAATAAATGTGTAATTTTCTTTGTTTTGCTTTATTACGTGTTTAGTATCACAACATTGGAGAAATAAATCACTAAATGTGGTGTAGCCAAAAATAAAAATTTAACCAAATGAGATTCATATGGATAAAGCCCATTAATTTTTTATAAAAAGCAACAAAAATTTTATCCTATAATTTTATGAATTATGCAAATAAAAAAACTCATATATTTATTGCTATAAATTTATTATTTCAATCAAATAAAAATACAATAATTTCTTCTAATTACAATACATAGAAAAGACTTATTTAATAGAATAATAATATATTTATTAAGAATTATAGAGCAGAAGATACTATTATTATATCATACCTTTTTACAGTGTGATTTATTCCTTTCCTATACTCCTTTTAAATGCATTAACATTGTGGTAAATTTTGGAGCTGGATCAGGGCCTTCAAAACTAAGTAGTCTTAGTTTAATTAGAAGTGTTTCCAAACTTTTGAGATAAATGTATCTAGATAAAAACTTCATCTTTTAAAAAACTTTAAATTCATATGACAATTGGTTTGTAATAATCCTAACTTACACATTTAAATTATATATACACACCAATGTTAAGTATATACTATGAGACTTATAACATGTTAAGTATATACCACGAGACTTGTATCAAGTTAAGTATAACAATCTACAGGTAGTAAAATTGAATGGTTGTTACATACTTATAACATGTTAAATGTAACTATCAACTCGATTTTTTCTTTTTGAACTGATTCCCTTCTAAATTAGTTCAGGTCATCATATTAAAAGCATAATTTAAACTGATTTTGCACAAGACTACTTAAAAGACTGCTTGTATTCATCTCGACTTTGAGAGAACCCGTTAATTGTAAAAATGAACATGCAAAAGCATAGAGAACCAAGTTGAGGAATAACTAGTTAACCCTAAATACCCGAAACAATCTAACTACCTGATGCCCAATACAATCAATTCAAACTATACATGATCATTCTTTTGGCAGTGAACTCCCTATCAAGTGAGAAACAAACTATTAGCTACCCAATACAATTTAGTTAACAAAAGGCTGCAAGTTACATGCAGCAATTGATTCAAGAATCCAAGTGTGACCAATCACTTGTAAAGTATTGGCAGCTAAATCCTCTGCGTCGTTCAGTCTTTGCCAGAGAATTGATACTTCTTCCCCCAGCTTGCATCCTTGTGGGGGATCAAGGTTGTAAACAACAAGCAACTTTGGAGAATTCACTTTGCATTCTTGTCTTTGTGCTACCAATTCTTCCTTGCTTCTCAAAACAGCACCTCCACCCACTTCAATTAATTCTTCAAGATCTTCCTTATAAGTTGACACATAATCCCCAGAAAAATAAAACTTTAAGTCGCTGAATAGCTTTGGCTCCTGTCATCACAACAATTAGAGTATTAGTATTAGAACTTGAGAGATTTAGCAAGTAATTTAACAACAAATTCCAACGGTTTTTAGAAACCTCAAAACAGCAAGAAATATAAATGTCGAAAGTCAACAAGTCACAACTAAGCTAAACATAACATGTAACCTTAACATCCATCTAGATGCTTCCGTTGTTGAAAAGGAAAATAAGAGGCATTCTACAAGTTATTTGATATTACAATCTTTGACAGTGCAAGAAAAACAATCCATGCCCTTACATTTTACATGTACATATGATGCAATTAGAATACTTACATTGGCCAAGGCCTTAAGTCTGCCAGCTCTTGGGCCACCTTGACACCCTTGGTTGTCGACACTAATTTCATATGGTTCTTCTTCTACAGGATTCTTCTCTTCCATGCATGCTTTTATCCCTACAGAGCAAAATACATGGTATCCACATGACTAGAAAAATTACAAATAAGCATTAAAAAAATGTTCATCAGGCACATACGAAAAGTATGTATGACAAATATACACGGTTTAAATTTATAACATGCTGATGCATAGGTAGAAGTTTAAATTTCAAGCACAAACACAAATATCCCATGTTAGCAGACCAACTCCTGTAGGTGGTGGCTAGGTGCCGAAGACATGAAATAAATAAGATTAGTAAGATTAAATCATTCTAAACACTCTCCAGTCCAATTTTCATTCAACTACAACACAACCCTAGGTCCCTAGAGCCAGGATCCTCACAAGAGCCCTAAGATTACCAAACTTACAAAGAAGATGTTATATTAGTTACTAACCAGATTTAACACCACTTTGTGGTATTTGAAGATTTTCATGAGGTAAAAAAATGAATGGCTTGTTACCGCTATCAAATGTATAATTCAGATCAAGAGCAACTTTTACTTTAGGAGTCAATTAATAATATACAAGGGGACATCAATGTGAGTATAAAACATATTGATTTTGTTCTCATGTCTGTAAAAGAACAGGTCATCTTCCAAACTACAACACTCAAATTGAAGCCACCAAATACCAACATTTGTCCAGAATTATAATCAAAGAGAATATCAACTCAAATAAGCAAGATTGAAATAAAAGCTTAAACTTACAATCCAATTTTAGTACCCATCGTCCATTTAGAATGGCCATGAGAACTTTCAATGTCCTGGAGCATGCTCCATTAGCATCAGTTGATGCTATTACATGTGTAACATTTGAGGTCCAGAACTTCGTCACAGTTGCACCAACCTTGCTTGCATAATTGAGCAAAAGTACCTGCACCATCAATAAAGGAAAGAAAGTTCATATACCAATCTATTAAATCATGATACACAAAGCACAGAATGATGCAATATGCTCCTCAACAAGAAAAAACACAATACAAGTCTTTCTATTGATATCAGATTGTTCAACATGTCAAAAGATACGGTATCCATTATTCACATTTTGCAATCTTGTAGAGGCCCCAATAAAGAAAAACATTAAAAATACGTAGATAACAAATAAACTCAATCACAGCAAGTAGACAACTTGCATACTAACCTTTTCCTCGTTTGATAAAGCAGATCCACAGAAAACCATATTTTTACCATCATCCTGTGAAACTTCAAGAGTATTTGAGTGGTGCGGTGGCCTGTGTACAGGAGTTACTCAGTAATAGTATCTAGTCTTGATGAGAAATTACAAATATTCATAAGGGTATTATGACAAACAAAAGCAGCAGTTATATATAACCCAAAATCCACTATGTAGTAAATGGTTGAGTATGACATTTGAGCACTATATTAATTATGAAAAATTGTCTAGTTTAGATTACAACCGTAGCATGCATTGTACATTAATCTTTGGTTCAAACTGTTAACATCAAAGGTTGAAAGTTAAACAAACAAAACAATTTGAAACCCTGAAAAATTCATCACAGCATAGGAAGAAAAAACAATGTAAGATGCTCAAAATAACTCATGACAAGGAAGAAAGCATACAATTGAGGCAAATTGGGATGCTTCCGAACTGCCTGCTTCTTAGACCTGGATTTCTCACATGGAAATTTGACGTTTGAATGGAGAGGGCAGAGCAAAAGAAAATCCTCCTGGACCAGTGAATGTCCCCAAGAAGTTTAGAGAAATGCAAAGAATCACAGGTACATTTTATGTAAATTCTATAATAATAGCTTTAAAATGGAAAGGAGCTTACATGATCCCAACGACAAGTTGAGATGTCAAGTGCACAAGGAACATGATAAGTTCTTCTGCATGATTTGACATAGCAGCCAAGAGCAGCTCCCTTCAGATTACATTTACTGCATTTAAGTTTTGCTCCCCTTGCCAATTCTGCCTTGAGATTCTTAACCACTTCACCAACAAAGTACACTTGTGGTGCCCTGGATTTCAAAAGTTTACATCACATCTATCAGAAAAATGCAAAAAGAAAGGCAAAAGATACTAAAAATGCAACCTGGTTGAAATGTAAATGGTTTTGAACAAAACACGGTCAAGCAAGATTCAGTGCTGTTTCTAGGTGGCTCCACAAATCAAACAATCGAAATATAGACTAGAATGCTTTAATAATGAACAATGCATAGAAGTATCAAGTTAGAATACCAGTCAATGCAAACTCTATGCACAGGTATAACATTTGGCTTCGTTGCTGCATCTCCAGTAACTAAGTTTCCATTAGCATAATGCAGCATTGGTCCAGTAGCCTACAAAAATTCACCATAAAGACCAAGAAATAGTTTCAGCCATTTGTCCATAAGCATATGCAGCATGAGCATAACAGTTTTCAAGGAAAAGAGAATTAAAAAAGCAATGTGTAGGATTGGTGCATGCAAATATTACCTCAGAGGTTTTGGAAGATTGGCAAAACGAACAAGTACTTCCAGTTGGAGAAAAGTCATTTGAAGTATCTGCTGGCAATTGTGCACCAGGGACCTTTCCAGATTTAAGGCCAAGAATTTTATGTCTCTTGGGATCCCTTTCAAGACCCTCAGTTTCAGAGGCTGAACTTTCTGACCTTAATTGTCCCATTTTCTCATTCAAATTTCCATTTCCTGTACTAGCTCTCTTTAAGGACGAGTTTCCCAGTCTATCAGGAGGTAGTTGCTGAAATTAAGAGTTTGAAAATGAGAAACCAAGTTGATAAAGGATTGGACATCCAGAAGATTTAACTGTGTATTGACAGGTAACCATAAACAAGAGTGTGTTTTTCTTACATGCTCACTGTCTTGATCACTGCAGTCATTATCTGAACCTTTGGTATCACAAAAAAGAGGGCTATCTGGGGCTGATTGTGTCACTTGATTCACATCCATTTCCACATGGGAAGATTGCATCACATTAGGCTTCCCTCTCCCATGAGAGAACTCAAGTTCTTCAGCTTTGTCATGCCCTGCAATCTTGGATTTGTGATTCTTGACAACCCCAACCTTGTTCAAATTAGGCAAATTCATAGGAAGCTTGCGAGCTTGTATGCTGCTAGAAGTTGAATTAAGAACTGCCTGGCATGGCTCCAAAACCCTCTCGTCACCTACATCAACAATTTTAAATATATATAAATTCAGCATCAAACAAGGCATAATTTCTTTTCTCAATCAATTGGAAAAGCTCTCCAAAAGTAAAATGAACTCACCAGAAGAATGTTTATGAAACAAACTTGGACAAAAGGTGGCCTCCAAGCTTTTGTATATTGCTACCACATTTTCCACAAAAGGCACATGCCTTACATCTGCCTCCCACAACCATCACATCAAAAATATAAGTATAGATATCAATAAAAAACATTGGAAACATATGTTGCAAAGACAAGTAAGAGGAAATCATCAAAATTTTATCCTTCAAATTTCACACTCTCTAAAATTATCTTAAAAGATAAATAAAGTATATAAGTATCCTTGAACTAATTTATATATCTATCAATTTAGTCCATGTATTAACATACTTTACTGATCACCAAGGACTGATTTGAAGGATTTTCCCACGCTTGAAAAACTATTCAGTATCATTTCTAATACTACAGGGTTTACATACACAACTTGATCAGTTTCAGAACTGTAGTACTTGTCTAGGAGTGAAATTGATAACCAAATTGAAAGAAAAAAAGAAAACAACAAAACACACCCCGGTACTTGATCATGCAGCACACATGCATGCGAAACTTAGCAACAAATTACCTGTTTGAGCATACTTTGCATTACAAACAGCACATTCAGAACCAGCGCCAGCTGCTGCGCAATCAGCTAAGCATGAACTACCAAATATTTAAATCATCGTCATTAGTGAATAAAGCCATGCAACAAACAAAATGACCGGCATATACAACACAACAAAGAGAAAGAAGTAACGAACTCGCAGAAAAGGTGGTTGCATGGAAGTAACACCGGTCTCTTGAATAAACTCAAACTGTAAGATCCAGCGCCGCCACATGCAAAAACAAAAACAGCAGCAAATCCATTAATCAAATTAACTACTAAAGATACCAACAGTAGTTTAAATTAGCTAAAGTAGCAGCACAAACAGGAAATTAATTTAAATTTAAATTATACAATAAAATGAAACAAAGTAAAATAAAAATCTGCAGCTGCAAAGATTCAAAGATTAAAAGAGGTTTGGAGAGAGAAAAATTCACTAACCAGAGAGCGCACTTGAGTTCAAGAGCGAGTTTCTGGAAGTGAAGCATCCATGGATTGAGAAGTTTGGTTTTTCCGGCGCTAGGTTTTGTGGAATCCTCCATTTTGTTTTTATTTGAAAATAAAAAAGGGGAGAGATGAGAAGAAAGAAGGTCGCGTGGAAGATTACTGAAGTGAGATTAGAGATTTTATTTAGTTTTCATGGGAGGCGGTCTTTTCAGAAATGATGTATGAGATGAAACGTGGACGTCTGAGATTTGTTGACTGGGCGGCGATAGATTTCATTGGCGCCTCTCAAGATGACGTTTTCATTTGAAGCCCGCGCCTCTTTTCTTTTTCGCTCTTTACTTTCTTTCAAGTTTTCATTTTTGCCTTTCCACTACATGCAATTCCCGCTACCCCTCATCTTTTGAGATGATGATTTTGATGTATACAACTTGTTTATATACATGACATGCGTTTAAATTAAATATAAATAAATGTAATTAATTACACTTTATTTATGTGAAAAAAAGTTTATGTCAATTATACATTATGGCTGACATTTGTGTTCTTTGGAAAAACTTAATATACACAATAAATTAAGGGTGTACTTTACTCAAATTTCACAACTTAATTCGATTCAAATTTTTTGAGATGAGTTGAGTATCTAATTTTTCTTTTTTAAATAGATTGAATATGAAAACAAGTAGTATCATATCATATATCATATGTTCATAAATGAACAGAAAATTATAAATTGAAATTTTATTAGAATTACACGTCTGTCTAGACAAAAGTTAACCAAGTAGAGTGACATTTTTTTTCCTTGTGGAATTCAATTCGTGTTTTACATAGATTGAGAAAGTATGACAAGAACGTGTGCTGTCTACATCAAACTTTTAAAGTTAGAATAGATATTATATAAAAATCTTAGTTAATCATAATTAATGTTTTTTTTTTCCTTTTTTACGGGCAACGTGGGTATTTTTTCTTTAACATCTCTTTGATAAATTGATTTGAGTGTTTGTCAAATAAATTTGATCAAGACAGTTTTCCTAATGAATCTTTGTAATGGCTTAATTGCAACTTGCATTGATTCAACTTTATCTTGTGACACTTTCTCAATTAATTTATTTAGAGAATTTGTATAAAAAAAACAAATATTATGGATTCTATCATTAGGTCAATTTAATATCAATTCCATTATTTAATATGTGATGTGGCATTGTTGTACACCTAGTATTCTTTTCCCGAAACATACAAAAAAAAATAATGACTTTAAAAAGTACAGATTTGTGGCAGGTGTGTCACTGGTTCTAACGGTATGTAAACATAGATGCAGGGTTTTAGTTAAAAGAACTAACAGACCCAACAGACAAACATACATAAGAATCACAATGAACAAGTACATAAGTTTAGATCTTGTTGTAAGTGTAAGTTCTATCACCGAATTGTGACCACCATGCCCATGACTTTGTACTTATGTTTTATCAATGTTGTGTGTTTGTTGAATTCACAATCCTCGCATGCAGTTTTACAATAAGTATGATTCTTTTTATTGATTTTTGTACCTTATGAGAAAATTGAAATTAATAAATAATTTGATCTTTATGTTTTCTTTAACACAAATTTTAATATATCATTCGAATAACCGTGATGTCAGCGTAATAAAAATAATTTTTCTTTTCAAAATAATTTAAATGAGTCTTTTCTAAAAAATAAGACCATCGAGTAAAAAATAAACATAAAAACAAACACAAATCAAGACTTAAATATATAAACTAAAATAACAATTAAGAAAAACTTATTAATATTATCTGATATCTTACAACTTAAACTATCTTCATCAAGTTGTGATAATAGTTGAAAAAAATAAAATCATAAAAAAATATATATATATATATATATATATATATATATATATAACACCAGTACATATATATAATTAAAATGTGAAAAAAAAATCACTAATTACATTTAATTCTAATAAACTTAGTCATTAACGTAAAAATTATTTTAGCTTAAAGCTAAGATGACTTTGAGTCAAATACATTGTGATTTAAGTGTGAAGTTGCGTAAGAGAGGAGAACCACACTAGAAAAAAAATTCATAAGGTAAGAGGAAAGCTAATTTCATGGACAAACTTTCATGTTTACTGAGTGAAATTATAAACTATGATATAAAGGGTGACCACAATAATATATGTGTTAAATTGAGAATCTTGCATGAAATGTTGGACTTTGTCCAATAGTGTTAGTAGTGGTGATAATTTTATGAAGGAAAATGGTACAGTGACTACCCAATTTGATTACCCAAGTTACTACCTTACGTGGAATATAATATTTCATTTTTTTTAATTGAAACAAATGGAGTGGCACGTGAGTGGTGGAAATCTGAAATTAAGTTACCCTTTCACATGTTGCCTTCAATTAACAGCCCTCCCGTGAAATTGAAAAAAGAGGGAAAAAGTGAAACTGCAGAAACTTCGCAGGCAGTGTTTCGGCTTCCATACCAACTGTTTTCTTCTCCATCGCTCCAGTGCACCTCTGAACTGCCACACCCCTTCGAAATCCACCGCAGGCACGAAGTCCACCATCTGTTTCGAAAATCCACCAGCACGACGAAGTCCACCGTCCTTGCGAAGACCACCGTGCCTGCGAAGTCCCCCGTCCCTGCGAGGTCCCCCGTCCGTGCGCAGTCTAAGGAACATTGTCAAGGCAAATAAAATAACAACACATAAAAAAATATTTTCTTCACTTGTACAAGTGGTTGAATTTGATACACTTTTCTCATTTTTTCTGTTTAATAGGTTTTCAAATATGACATTAGCCCTCCAACTGAAGAAGAAGTAAAGGCTTCTTTGCTTGTAGTGCGACTTAACTATGTTCCGAAAAAAATTGTCGATCAAAATATGGAGACAAATGTGCAATCTGATTTAAACGTAAATCAAAACATAAATATGGATCATGATGTGGGGGCAAATGTCGACACCAACAACCCACCACTTGTGTCGGTCAATGTGGACGAAATACTACAAATGATGGTTCCTCCCTCAACTCAAAGTCCTTCTTATGAACTTGGGGAGACCTCTAAGGATGAATCATCTGCCTTGGATAATATTTCACTTAGTTAGCTCAAAACTATTTGATGCCTTTTATTTCCATGCTATTTAAATTTTGATTACGCATTGAATGTTGTTGTTTGTACTTTGAACTATCAAAAAATATTTGGTTAAAGAAATGTAGTAATTGTTTGTTATTTTTGTTATTATGCAGACCTCTTTATTCACCTAAGCAACATTCACTGATAAAATCGAACTCCATATGATATTTCTGCACACTCTGACTGAATAATCTGTTGACCCCTGATGTATTATCTGGTGACCTGCCCATAATATTTTGCACAAAAAAATGAATTGGGGTCTGTTGTATGGGCAGCAAAATTGTTCCTCACTTACAGTGACAAGAATGAGCCTCAAAGCATGTGTGCAGACTATGTTGAACCTAATAAATATTGGTGCGACAAAATTGGTCCACATAATTCACCACACATAAATTAAGTCTGCACGAAATATCTGGTGACCACACAATTGATAACTGGTGACCTTCCCTGAACTTTTTGCACAACTTATTCACCCCTGCTATGTTACAAGGATGTCCACAACTAAAACCTTAAGGATGTCAGGGAATACCTCAATCACAATTAGAGTACGTATATACACTCCTAATACAAAAACCTGAGGAATAATTAGCCCACAAGTGCTTGAGCACACAAAACCTAACATTGACTGAATAATCTATTGACCCCTGATGTATTATCTGGTGACCTGCCCATAACATTTTGCACAAAAAAATGAATTGGGGTTTGTTGTATGGGCAGTAAAATTGTTCCTCACTTACAGTGACAAGAATGAGCCTCAAAGCATGTGTGCAAACTATGTTGAACCTAATAAATATTGGTGCGACAAAATTGGTCAACATAATTCACCACACATAAATTAGGTCTGCACGAAATATCTGGTGACCACACAATTGATAACTGGTGACCTTCCCTGAACGTTTTGCACAACTTATTCTCCCCTGCTATGTTGAAAGGATGTCCACAACTAAAACCTTAATGATGTCAGGGAATACCTCAATCACAATTAGAGTAGGTATATACACTCCTAATACAAAAAGCTTAGGAATAATTAGCCCACAAGTGCTTGAGCACACACAACCTAACATTGAGTGAATAATCTGTTGACCCCTGATGTATTATCTGGTGACCTGCCCATAACATTTTGCACAAAAAAATGAATTGGGGTCTGTTGTATAAGCAGCAAAATTGTTCCCCATTTACAGTGAAGAGAATGACCCTCAAAGCTTGTGTGCAGGCTATGTTGAACCTAATAAATATTGGTGCCACAAAATTGGTCCACATAATTCACCACATATAAATTAAGTCTACACGAAATATCTGGTGACCACACAATTGATAACTGGTGACCTTTCCTGAACTTTTTACACAACTTATTCACCCCTGCTATGTTGCAAGGATGTCCACAACTAAAACCTTAAGGCTGTCAGGGAATACCTCAATCACAATTACAGTAGGTATATACACTCCTAATACAAAAAGGTCAGGAATAATTAGCCCACAAGTGCTTGAGCACACACAATCTAACATTGACTGAATAATATGTTGACCCCTGATGTATTAGCTGGTGACCTGTCTATAACATTTTGCACAAAAAAATGAATTGGGGTCTGCTGTTTGGGTTCCATTGCAAAAAATTATAAAATACAATATGTTGTATTCACTTCAATATTATTTTACAAACCAAAATATGTATCCTAAACAAAACGGTTGAATATCAGTAACAAGTCTTCACTAACAATTTCAACAAAGTTGTATGAAATACAATTGTTTCACAACTACCATATGTAAATGTGAATTTAACATAATCCTAGCTGAACTCTTAATAACACAAAACAACATTCATCTAAATCAACTATTGACTACGTTTCCTCCTGCTATATGTTGCAAAAGGAGTTCTTAATGAAATACTCTTGAAACGCTTCCTTGGATCATCCCTGCGTCTTACATACATATTGCTTTGTTGTATTTCCTTGTCATCCTGATATAGACCATTTTCTTCTTTCTCAAGTTGATCTGTTGATGTCTCAACAAAATTACCTTCATCAATATCCCCAGATTTATGTTGAGCAATCTCACTGAATTTTTCTTCACCTATGTCAGCAACACTAGATTCATCCCATTGATAATAATTATCTTCAACCTCATCATGGCCTTGCTTCTTCCTGTCAATCATATTTGCTTTCAACTCATAAAGTTCTTTTTGAATTTCACCCAACATTTGTTCTTGACGTTAAATAACTTCCATTAGCTCATCTTTTCTGCCACCCTTACTTCCACGTCCAAATTTCTCAAAACCTTCTTTCACAAAGGTATTGCTGAGCTCATTTGCAGAGGCAGCAACATCTGAAACAACCTGCAAGAAATTCAAAAAAACTCTCAACAAGGTGGAAACAACCACGACGTCAATGGTTTGGGGAAAACAAAAAAAATCATACCTTGAACCAAATGGAAGAATACCCTGCAAATGGAGAACACTGTGATGTTAAAAACCCCCTTTCACTGGAAAATCCTAAACACTTACCATACACACAACAACACAAAGAAGTTACCTTTCCGTGTTTCGGGGCGGTGGATTTTCGAAGCAGACCACCAAAACGGTGGACTGCGCACGGACGGGGAACCTCGCAAGGACGGGGGACTTCGCAGGCACGGTGGTCTTCGTAAAGACGGTGGACTTCGTCGTGCTGGTGGATTTTCTAAACGAACGGTGGACTTCGTACCTGTGCGGTGGACTTCGAAGGGGTGCGGTAGTGCAGAGGTGCAGTGGAGCGGTGGAGAAGAAAACTGTTGGTATGGAAGCCGAAACACTGTCTGCGAAGTTTCTGCAGTTTCACTTTTTTCCTCTTTTTTCAATTTCACGGGATGGCTGTTAATTTACGGCAACCCGTGAAAGGGTAACTTAATTCCAGATTTCCATCACTCACGTGCCACTCCATTTGTTTCAATTAAAAAAAATGAAATATTATATTCCACGTAAGGTAGTAACTTGGGTAGTCAAATTGGGTAGTCACTGTACCATTTTCCTTTTATGAACAGATAAAGTATGGAAAATTGAGGAAATGTGATTGATTTGATACGTGGAAGAATAAATTTTGATAATATGAAATTTATTGAAATGGAGAGATTAGTTGTGACTGAAAAATGTTACTAATATGAGATTGAATGAATGAGTTTGTTTTTGGTGATTTTATTACTTATATTTGAAAGATAAAAATGTTTTGGATGTTGTATTTGGATTTTTTAAATATGTTTGACTGATAAATCAATTAGAGATATACTTACACTCTTAATTTTTAATTTATGTGGGATGAGAAGATAAAAGATAGTTGAGTGCTTTGATTTATGGTGCCCAAATACATATACGTAGACGGAGATACGACAAAATTAAAAAAATATAGGACACGGACATAGTGATATGGATGATGTAAGTCTTTCAATCATTGTACATAGTTATATGATATATTTATCTATTTACTTATATCAGATCAATTTTATGTTTAGGTATTTGTCTAGTGTCACTGAAACTATGGAACTGAATGATGTATATGGGTTTGTAGACCCCTAACTCACTCATGAAGGCAACAAGTTTGATGACATTCAATCGTATGTGACTGGATGCTTTCAACGTGGAAAATAAGTTTATTTTGTCCCTTATAGGGTAAGTCATTCTTGTTAACTTATGAATATAATCTATCATTTTAATGCATAACAATAAATTTATTTTCTTTTCAGACATCATTGGCAATTACTTATGGTTTCCCTAAGGGAGAACCTTGCTGTGTGTGGTTTTGCTTTTTGCATCGCCCTCCCCCCAACCATCTTAGACAAGTGATAGATTGGTAAGAAACCTAATATCAATCTTATAAAAATGACATGTTATATAAAAGTATCCTAACTTATTCCCTTTATCATAGTTCAATTATTGGACATAACATGTTGTCAGGGAGATCAACAGCTAAGGCAAAATGTCTTGCATGGTGTTCCCTCCAGGTTTGATATTTCTATCCATATATTTATAATTGTTTGATTTGATTTTCTTCATTAATTGATTTTAATGTTGTTGATATAATGTAGTGTAATA
>Ga0214543_1003707_pt1 | contig 29515 bp, 19 predicted proteins | sample CNSS2metaG_FD_160094 | JGI IMG/M metagenome (GOLD analysis project Ga0214543, IMG submission 160094) | Root nodule microbial communities from cowpea collected in UCLA plant growth center, Los Angeles, California, USA - CNSS2 | ecosystem: Host-associated > Plants > Roots > Nodule | place: USA... | reverse complement strand
AACCATTTATGAGAGTTTCCTCCCTTGGGAGTGAATACTTTTAAGCCTTATCTTGCATAGCAAGTGGCGGCACACATCCACTCATCTTCAAGGTTGCCATGGCTTCTAGCCTAGCCTTGTAGTGGCGAACTTCTCACATTTTTTACCATTTCTTTCCTTTCCATTTTATGTTTTCTTCTTCCTTTAATTATTCTTGTTTTTCTATGGTTTATGTGCTTTCCATTTCCTTTTTGTTTTGAATCAATCCATCATCTTCTTCTCTTGAGCTTTGTGAAAGGAACCTTCACATTTAGATAGCTTGCTATCTTAATGTCCAGCGGGGCGGGCACAGGTTTCGCTATCCCATACCCATCCCTGTAAAAAAATTCATCCCTATCCCCATTCCCAAACCCAACGGGTATCAAACTTTTGTCCCATCGCCATCCCCACCGGGTAACGGGTATAATCTCGTACCCATACCCATACCCATTTTCTTACTACTTCAATATTAATTTTAATTAATCTTTATAAAATAATACAAAATTATGATAAAGGAAACATAATATTAATAAATATTCAATATTAGAAGGATGGTTGTTTCTTCGATATCAAATACTTAAAAATAAATTATAATTATTTACATTTTAGATTATAATACCAAATAAAATTTCATGAGAACCAAAACAATGATTAAATTTGCAAATATTAGTTAAACATAGTTGATAACATTTAAAAATATTTTTTAAAAAATATAAAAGAAAAACAAATATTCAAAGTAAAATATATTTTAAATGTTTGTTTACTTCAATCTTTTAAATTCTAATAAATCTATTTTTTATACACTAATAAAAGTTATAATACAACATTTGATCAACATGATACAAAGAACAAATAATAATCATAATCAAAGTTTAAAATAAATTATAATTGTTTACATTTTACATTATAATATCAAATAAAATTTTATGAGAACCAACACATTTATTAAATTTACAAACATTAATGAAACCTAGTTGATAAAATTTAAAAATATTTTTTAAAAAATATAAAAGAAAAACAAATATTCAAATTAAAATATATTTTAAATATTTGTTTACTTCAATCTTTTAAATTGTAACGAAATTTTTTTTATATATTAATAAAAGTTATAATACATCATTGATAAAAATAATACAAAGAACAAATAATAATCATAATAAAAGTTTAAAATAAACTATAATTGTTTACATTTTAAATTATAATACCAAATAAATTTTCATGAGAACCAACACATTTATTAAATTTGCAAACATTAATGAAACCTAGTTGATAAAATTTAAAAATATTTTTTAAAGAAAATAAAAGGAAAACAAATATTCATATTAAAATATATTTTAAATAATTTTTTACTTCAATCTTTTAAATTCTAATGAATCTCTTTTTTTATACACTAATAAAAGTTATAATACATTACTTGATCAAAATGATACAAAGAACAAATAATAATTATAATAATAAAATTTTAACATAGATCTTGTATCTTTTGAACTTCAATTATGTTAGATGGTGATAAAAAAATATTTATGACAATTACATTAAATTTTTATATTGTAGTAAATAAAAGTTATTTATACAATTATACTGAAAAAATTACAGTATGATTGATAATGAGTTAAAAAATAAAAAATAAATAGATAAAATATATCGAAATAGTATTCTACATAATGAAAATAAACAAGAAATAATAATATTAAAAAATTAACAAATGTTTACTAACAATTTGAGAGACTATTGAAAGAAATCGCACAAAGAAAAATAAATGTATAGGTATGATAAGTTGAAAAATATCTTAGAGATCTAAGAAAACTTTTCAAATATCAACATAGTGGTTAAGAAATAACAAAAATTGTTTTAGTGAAACAAAAACTAATAATAATAATAATAATAAGTAAAGGATTTTTTTATATTACCTAGTAAACGAAAAGTTTGTGCTATTAAATACTTAAATTGAGAGTATTAAATATTTTTATGTGAAAGAAAAATATACAATAAATAAAAATATTAAAAAATAATAGAAATATTCAAATGTGAGACATAAAATATTTTAATTCACATACATATTTTTTAATTACATAAATGTTATGATAAGATGAAAAATATAATTGAGATGCAAATGAGTTTCATGACAAACCAAATAATTAGAAGAAATAAAAATAATATATATATGTGTGGTTATTTAATTAATTGGGAATATTTTAATAATTTAAACGGGGACGGGTATTATGGCGGGGATATGTACATCCCCATACTCATCCCCATACCCAATTGAAAAAGTCGGGGATTCCACATACCCATACCCATACCCAGTCAATGTGGGGATTCCCCGTCAAAACGAGGACGGGTTCGGGCAATACCCACGGGGACGAGTTTATTTGCCATCTCTAATCATCAATTGTAGCCTTTTTCACACACTTATAACATCATACATTTGATCTAACATAAGTAGATTTATATATTAAACATGGCTCAATACCAAAAACACACACATCACTCACACACACACACATATATATATATATATATATATATATATACACACACACACACACACATATATATATATATACACACACACACACACATTCACCAATCTAGGTCATACCAGCACTTAAGCACACTTAAGCATCCATATCTAATCATACTCTTAGGGAATTCAAACAACCAATCATGAGTGGCGTATATCTCTAGCTAAAGACATCCAATTCAAATCTTCAGCGCTCAAAGTAAAGAACAATATGTTATAGATCACTTGTCAAAATTTCACCTAAATGGGACAGTTAACGAATCGGGAAACACAATTTTATGAAAACTGCGCAGACTAGAAAAACGTAGTCACCTAGCGACTAGATCTTCCTGCCCAGCGAAAATACACCAGATTCCTAGCGCCTAGCGATAGGAAACCATCGCCCGATGTTCCCTGTTGTGCAAAAAAACATGAGAAATAGCATTTTTTCACGAAAAAACCCTATTCCACACATCGATGCATCGCTTGGCGTTAGTTCATTGCCGCTAGGCAGTTCCCATCAGGAACTCAGAAATGCACATCAAAAGGTATGTGTCGCCTGGCGGCTTCGAAGGTCTGCCTAGTAGCTTCAAAGGTCCGCTAGGCGGTTTCTGAAAATTTTTCAAAAACTTAACCTAGTTTCATAAAACACGAGAATCAAGCAATCATATTTCACATTGTATACATGCCTACACAATTAAACTAAAAAAACAAGAGGTACAACTCCCCTAACCTGGTTTCCTCGCTTCCAATTTGCAAAGCTTATGATCCTTGATGATAGCAAAATCCCACTCCTTAGCACCAATGGCATCCAAATACCCATTCAATTACAGCTAGGATTTTCTACTTCTTCCCATCCATGCCAAAAATAATTTTAGGAAAAAGGAAACTTATTTCGCATAAGCCAAGATTCAAACACAACCACACCATTGTCAAGTTAATGCACAACCATTCAACCAATTTATGTTTCGTGATAATTCCTATACATCTAGGAATTTATAATCACTCATCATGATTAAGCATATCATTAAAATTAATAAACTATTAAAATAGCATACAAAGGACTAGAACCCAAGTCATCTTCACATAACTAAGTACTCTCAACCACTTAAACTAGTACCATTCCATGTTATAAACCCCGACATTAAATGACATAAAGGTTCCCATTACCCGCATTTATTAAACAATTATTTATTTAATTATTTAAATTTCAAGTCTTACACTATTCATTTGGTTCATTTTGAGTGCCTCTTTGTTGCTTTGCCTTATTTTCTTGTTGTCATTCTTGATTTTTCTATAGAGTATGTCCATTAACTCTATCAATTGATGTTGTCCTTATTTCTAATTTGAGCCTTTTCTTGCTTTTCTGTTATTCTATACTCTCTTGTGGAAGAATAGTTTTGGCTTTCCCTGCTTCCCAGTAAAGCGAATACAACCTCACCCCTCACACCTTCACCACCACCCAACAAACACCCATCCCTTCTACCCACCCCACTCACCTCCCATCCAATCAACCAGGGCATACCACCTCCCCAACCCCTGCCGCTACCCTCCCTACCACCCAGATCCACTACAACATACCCACCACCCTACACACCACACAGGTTCCACCGTACAACCCGCAATACCTACCAACAAGCCACATCCCCCCTCACAACCTTACCTCCACCTTCCCCGCTATGATCACTCAACCCATCCCACCCCACCTGCTCCCTCCCCACCAGCCCAGACACCGTCACCCCTTCACCGACTTTATCGCCAACACCCCTCTTCCTGCCCAATGGGAACCTTTCACCCTGGACCGCTATACTGGTGAAACCGACCCTGACGAACACCTCAAAGTCTACATCACCCATGTCGCCCTGTACACGTCCCAAGACGCAGTCTTCTGCAAAGCCTTCCCCACCACCCTCAAGGGTCCTGCCCTAGAATGGTTCACAACCCTTCTGCCCTATTCCATTGACAGTTTCGACGTTCTTTCCCACATGTTCTCCACCCATTTCGCTGGCAGCCGTCCACACCAAACTACCACAATCTCCCTCTTGGGCATTAGACAGGAACAAGGCGAACCACTCAGAGCGTTCATAGATCGCTTCAATAAGGCAGCTCTTCGCACCCCACACCTCAACCAGGAGATGATACTCTAGTGCATGGCACTTACCCTACAACTCGGCCCCTTCGCCAACAACGTCTACCTCCACCCACCTGCCTCAATGCACGAACTTAAATTGTGCGCGGCCGACTATGTCTACATGGAGAAGATGCAAACCCTTCATACCAAATTTTGCAACGACTATGCAGCCACTACCACCAACCCTACCCCGCAACCTCCCCGCTCTAACACCCGCCCATGCGAGCCACGCCAACCTCGCTTCACCAGATATGCCCCTCTCACCGCAGCCGCTCCCGCATCCTCGATGAGGCCCTACAAGCTGACCTCATCCCTCCACCACGCAAGACAACCACACCTCCTAACGCTGATATGACCAAATATTGCCGCTACCACTACAACCATGGCCACACTACAGAAGACTGCAAAGCACTCCAGGATAAGATAGAAGAACTGGTTCGTGCTGGTGACTTTCGCCACTTCATCCGTAGAGATGATCATCCCTCTCGATCCCGCCACCCCCCTCGATCCGATCACAGACGCCCTCCACACGACTCCCGTCACGATAGACGCCCCGTCCAACCCGCTAACCAGGAACCCGAACTGGCCCGCACCGACATCACCCCTGTTGACCCTCCCCTGCGTGGCACCATTAACACCATCTCTGGTGGCTTCGCTAGTGAAGGATCCACCTCCTCTGCCAAAAAGAAACACCTCCGCCATATCCAATCCATCAACCATATCATCCATTCCCACCACAGACACCGCATGCCTCCTATCATCTTCACAAATGACGACTTTCATGGCCTCGACCATCAACAAGATGACCCCATGGTCATCACTGTTGAAATCGAAAACTACGCCGTTAAGAAAGTCCTTGTCGACCAAGGTAGCTCCGTTGACATCCTTTACTGGGCCACCTACCAAAACCTCCAACTTTCGGACACCGCCATGATCCCGTATGACGAACCGATCTATGGCTTTTCTGGTGAACAAGTATCCACTCGTGGCTACATCGACCTCCACACTGTCTTTCGTGAGGGAACCCAAACCAAAGCCATTCCAATCCGCTTCCTTATCGTCGACGCGCCAACATCCTACAATGTCCTCCTGGGTCGTCCTTCCCTCAACACCCTTGGCGCTGTCGTCTCCACCCCCCACTTGGCCATGGAGTTCCCTTCTCCTTCTGGTGACATCCTCGCCATCCACTGCGACAAACGCTTGGCACGCGAATGTTACATGGCCAGCCTGCGCCCACAGCTCCCAATTCAACAAACCAACCACATTGAGCGACCACCTAGCTCCGGCATCGCTCTGTCAGGCGAAGATCTAGAGCCCAAAGTAGGCCGGGATGTTCGTCTCGAACTAGTTGAAGAGACCTCCCCTCTAGAACTTCCCAATGGCCACTCTATCAACCTAGGCACCGGTTTGAACTCTGACGAGCGTGCCATCATCACACCCATCCTCACCAGCAACACAGACCTTTTCGCCTGGTCAGCCGCTGACCTACATGGGGTGGACCCTCAAGTGGCATCCCACAAACTATCCATCTACAAAGAAGCCCGATACGTATCCCAGAAGAAACGCAAACTTGGCGAAGAACGCCGACTAGCGGCTAAGGTTGAGGCCGACAAGTTACTGAATGCAGGATTCATAGAAGAGGCTCAGTACACCACTTGGCTTTCTAACGTAGTCTTGGTAAAGAAAGCCAATGGCAAATGGCGGATGTGTATAGACTACACGGATCTGAACAAGGCTTGCCCTCGCGATGCCTACCCCTTACCCAATATCGACCGACTTGTTGATGGCGCGGCAGGGAATAAGGTGCTTCGCTTTTTGTATGCATATTCCGGGTACAACCAAATCCCCATGGCCATATCTGACATGCACAAGACCGCCTTCATCACGGACGATGCCAACTACTTGTATAAAGTTATGCCTTTTGGTCTTAAAAACGCTAGAGCAACCTACGAACGGCTAATGGACAAGGTCTTTAGTCATCTAATGGGACAATGTGTCGAAGTATATGTTGACGACATGGTTGTCAAGTCTCCAAGCCACCATCAACATGTCGAGGACCACTCGGTTGTCTTCTCCGCGCAACGCCAATACAACCTCTGCCTCAACCCTGACAAATGTGTATTCAACGTCGACCGTGGTAAATTTCTTGGGTTTATGTTGACCCAACGCGGCATAGGCCAATCCCGAAAAATGCAAGGCCATTATTGAGATGCGCAGTCTCACTACCATCAAAGAGGTCCAACGCCTCATAGGTCGCCTCACAGCCATTTCCCGTTTCCTACCCAAACTGGCCGAACAAACCCAACCCATCGTTCAACTCCTAAAGAAATCCACCCGGTTCACATGGACTAACGATTGTGAACAAATCTTCCAAAAACTGAAAACAACCCTTACCTCGCCACCTATCCTCCACAAGTCGGACACTCGCCAACCCCTCCTTGTATACATCACGGCCACCGACCACACCGTCAACGCCGCGCTCGTCCAAGAAATAGAAGGCACACAGCATCCTATCTATTTCGGTAGCAGAATGCTACAAGATCCTAAAACCAGATATCAAATGGTGGAGAAGCTAGCCCTATCCTTGGTCCACGCAGCCCGCCGTCTACGCCCATACTTCCAAAACTACAACATCACCGTCAAAACCGACTACCCAATCCAAAAAATATTGCAAAAACCAGATCTAGCTGGACGGATGTCATCCTGGGTCGTCGAGCTGTCGGAATTCAACATTCGCTACGAACCCCATGGCCCTATTAAAGCCCAATGTCTCTTAGATTTCGTCAACGACCTCCAACACACACCCACAGAGGACCAGTGGACGCTTCATGTAGATGGTTCCTCAAATCCAAAAGGTGTCAGCGCTGGCATCATGTTAGAAGGCCCTAACGACATTCTCATCGAAAAATTCCTTCACTTTGCCTTCAAAACATCAAACAACCAAGCCAAATACGACGCTATCCTCGTCGACCTTTCCTTTGCCCGCGAAGTAGGTGTCAAGACGCTAACGTGTAAAACCGACTCCAAGCTTACTGTAGTGCACCTAAATGACGAGTTCCAGATTAAAGACCCTATCCTTCTACAATATTACCATCTGGTCCATGTAGTCATTCAATCCGCCTTTGAACGAGTCTGCATCGAACACATCCCAAGGACCGACAACATCAGAGTCGACATCCTCTCCAAATTGGCCAGGACCAAATTAAAAAGCCGCCACCGATCCCTGTTACAGCAAACATTATCTACACCCTCCATCACACATACTTGTCAAAACCTAACCCACGCCCCAACTAACAACATCACCCGTTCCCAAAGCCATAACTGGACCACCCTCTATATCCAATACCTAAAAACCGGCAAGCCCCCACAAGATGCGGACAAAACTTGGCTGGCTAAGGCCGCCAGGTATACCATGATAGGCGATGACCTTTACAAACGCGAATACGGCCAACCCCTCCTCAAATGTGTCACGACGGAGCAAGCACAATATATTATTAAAGAGCTACACGAAGGCATTTGTGGCTACCATTCCAGCGCACGTACCATGGCTACCAGAGTCCTTAGAGCCGGGTACTTCTAGCCGACTATAGAAGCAGACTGCCAGGATTATGTCAGAAAATGCAAACCATGCCAGAAACATGGCAACCTCATCCACCAGAAACAAGAACAACTACACCACATACTATCCCCATGGCCATTCGCTAAGTGGGGAATGGATATCCTCGGCCCCTTCTCACCCGGCAAAGGGCAGGTGAAATTCCTAATTGTAGCCGTCGACTACTTCACCAAATGGATAGAAGCCAAGCCGCTAACCACCATCACGGCCCAGCAAGTTCAGCAATTTGTTTGGAAAGATATTATATGCATATATGGTGTTCCACATACCATCATCACAGATAATGGTCGACAATTTATAGATAAGGAGCTAGCCAAGTTCTACACTGGGCTGGGCATCAAACACATCACGAGTTCTGTAGAACATCCACAAACCAATGGACAAGTAGAGGCGACCAATAAAGTTATCCTAGTGGAGCTACGCAAGAGATTAGATACCGCCAAAGGTCGATGGCCCGAAGAGTTAGTAGAAGTGCTATGGGCTTACAGGTGCACCCCTCAATCATCAACAAACGAATCCCCATTCAGCCTAGTTTACGGTGCAGACGCCATGATACCAGTTGAGATTGGCGAACCATTCCTGCGCCGAGAACTATACGACCCAACCCACAACCACCAAAACATGGCTATGCATCTCGACCTCCTACCAGAACTCAGAGAAAAAGTCCAAATACGCAATTTGGCTGCCAAACGATGAGCTGCCAGAAAGTATAACGCAAACCTATGTCCACGATTATTAACAATCGGGGACTTAGTATGGAGAATGGCCAGCAGCGCAAGAGAAAAGGATGGCAAGTTCTCCGCCAACTCGGACGACCCATACCGCATACGTGAAGACACAGGAGGTGGAGCTTATCGCCTCGCACATCTGTATAGGGAAGAGATACCCAACACTTGGAACGTGTCCCACCTCAAGTTCTATTTCAGTTAAATGTATGCTGTATTACACCGAATAATTGTAACCCTAGGTATACTCTTTTTCCTCACCTGGTCTTTTTTCCCTAAGGAGGGTTTTGGCCAGGGAGGTTTTAACGAGGCACCCCATATTCAATAAATAAAACAAAGGGTTCTGATCTGTACAACTCTACTATGTTTTTACTGTTTAATTCGCTCAAGTTCCCCACCCTTACCACAAGTAAGCGGCCTGGGTCGAACAACCTTAACTTGTGTTTAATTCGCTCAAGTTCCCCACCCTTACCACAAGTAAGCGGCCTGGGTCGAACACCCTTAACTTGTGTTTAATTCGCTCAAGTTCCCACCCCTACCACAAGTAAGCGGCTTGGGTCGAACACCCTTAACTTGTGTTTAATTCGCTCAAGTTTTCCACCCTTACCACAAGTAAGCGGCATGGGTCGAACACCCTTAACTTGTGTTTAATTCGCTCAAGTTCCCCACCCTTACCATAACTAAGCGGACTGGGTCGAACACCCTTAACTTGTGTTTAGTTCGCTCAAGTTCCCCACCTTTACCACAAGTAAGCGGCCTGGGTCGAACACCCTTAACTTGTGTTTAATTCGCTCCAGTTCCCCACCCTTAACACAAGTAAGTGGCTTGGGTCGAACACCCTTAACTTGTGTTTAATTCGCACAAGTTCTCCACCCTTACCACAAGTAAGCGGCCTGGGTCGAACACCCTTAACTTGTGTTTAATTCGCTCAAGTTCACCACCCTTATCACAAGTAAGCGGCCTGAGTCGAACACCCTTAACTTGTGTTTAGTTCACTCAAGTTCCCCACCCTTACCACAACTAACGGCCTGGGTCGAACACCCTTAACTTGTGTTTAATTCGCTCAAGTTCCCCACCCTTACCACAACTAAGCGACCTGGGTCGAACACCCTTAACTTGTGTTTAATTCGCTCAAGTTCCCCACCCTTACCACAACTAACGGCCTGGGTCGAACACCCTTAACTTGTGTTTAATTCGCTCAAGTTCCCCACCCTTACCACAACTAAGCGACCTGGGTCGAACACCCTTAACTTGTGTTTAGTACGCTCAAGTTCTCCACCCTTACCACAAGTAAGCGGCCTGGGTCGAACACCCTTAACTTATGTTTAATTCGCTCAAGTTCCCCACCCGTACCACAAGTAAGCGGCCTGGGTCGAACACCCTTAACTTGTGTTTAATTCGCACAAGTTCCCCACCCTTACCACAAGTAAGCGGCCTGGGTCAAACACCGTTAACTTGTGTTTAATTCCCTCAAGTTCCCCACCTTTACCCCAAATAAGCGGCCTGGGTCGAACACAGTTAACTAGTGTTTAATTCGCTCAAGTTCCCCACCCATACCCCAAGTAAGCGGCCTGGGTCGAACACAGTTAACTTGTGATTAATTCGCTCAAGTTCCCCACCCTTACCATAAGTAAGCAGACTGGGTCAAACACCCTTAACTTGTGTTTAGTTCGCTCAAGTTCCCCACCCTTACCACAAGTAAGCGGTCTGGGTCGAACACCCTTAACTTGTGTTTAATTCGCTCAAGTTCCCCACCCTTATCACAAGTAGGTGGCCTGGGTCGAACACCCTTAACTTGTGTTTAATTCGCACAAGTTCCCCACCCTTACCACAAGTAAGCGGCCTGGGTCGAACACCCTTAACTTGTGTTTAATTCGCTAAAGTTCCCCACCCTTATCACAAGTAAGCGGCCTGGGTCGAACACCTTTAACTTGTGTTTAATTCGCACACGTTCCCCACCTTTCCCACAAGTAAGAGGCCTAGGTCGAACACCCTTAACTTGTATTTAATTTGCTCAAGTTCCCCACCCTTACCACAAGTAAGCGGCCTGGGTCGAACACCCTAACTTTTGTTTAATTCGCACAAGTTCCCCACCCTTACCACAAGTAAGCGGCCTGGGTCGAACACCCTTAACTTGTGTGTAATTCGCTCAAGTTTCCCACCCTTACCACAGGTAAGCGGCCTGGGTCGAACACCCTTAACTTGTGTTTAATTCGCTCAAATTCCCCACCCTTACCACAAGTAAGCGGCCTGGGTCGAACACTCCTTAACTTGTGTTTAATTCGCTCAAGTTTCCCACCCTTAACACAAGCAAGCGGCTATGTCGAACACCCATAACATACAATCGAACGCGCCATACGTACACCATAAATCATCAAAATTCATCATACACATTAACATACAGAACCTTAATCGCACTCAACATAAGTGCAAGAATGTACCAATGTAATGTAATGTACCAACTATTACAGACATAGGCTCAAATAATATTTTCAAATCAATAAAAACTGAGATCCTATGCTGCTGCATCAGAGGCCACCTCCTCGGCATCGCCCACTCCTTTCTCCTCTTCAATCGCCTTCTCCTTCACCTATTTATCCTCACTGTTTTCGTCTTCCTTGACAAGCTTTCCATCAATAACGTCCTTATTCACATCAAACTTTGAGTCCGTGATGTCAACATCCTGATGGAAAAAGGCCGCTTGACGTAGTCCCTTCTCAAAGCCGTTGATGTGCTCTTGTATAATACAATTCTTCAGGTCGTCAAGCTCACCCACAGCACCGTCATACTTGTCTTTCAATTCATCATAGTCTTCCTCTAACTCCCAAATTCTCTTGTTCAATTTTCCCTCTGAATCCAAACAACGAACCTTCCACGTTGCCAACCTCTTTCTTTCTTCTTCCCAACCCTCCATCTCCTTCTTCCACGCAGCCTTCTCTTCCTCAAGCTTGTCGACTTTTCCCTGCAACTCTTCTACCTTCTCCCGACCTCCCTCTTTCACCTCCCGCCGATATAAAGACCTTACACAACGACTTAATATCAAAGCTTTGCTCCCAAATTCCATCATTGTCCTAACGATATGATCCGCCTCCATACCATCAATAGAGTTTATAATGGTCTCTGGGAGGTTGATCGCGATATCCTTCCTCACAGATATTTTCGGCAACTCAATTAAGCCAGACTCTGGTCCCTTCTCCCCACTAGCTGACCTTGCCCCACTGGCTGACCCCGCCCCAAGCAAGACCGCCCTCACTTTCTTCACATCCTTCCCTTTGCCGGCGCGAGGCGGCAACTCGACTTTCCTCTTCATTCCACCATGTACATGTACTTCCACCACGGACTCTTGCAAGTTGGGAATGTCAGTCTTCCCAGCTGCCTTAGCTTTAGCGACCATCTCCTTCCTCAATGACTGGAAGAGCGCCAAATTCTTCTTCCCTGATTGCGCTATGTGCCCTACAATAACATATTAAACCCTGGTTAAAACAACTTAGAATCATTAATACAGTTTAAGTAACAAACAGATACCTTCAATATCTATAATCGAATGCACCGAATTATAAACTCTAACTAAGCCCTTAGTGGGCAACTTATCAACAAACTTCATTAAGATCTCCACCACCTCCTTATCCCCCGCCGACAACTCGTCGGTCCCCATATCCTTGTACCGAGAAGGGGTACCCGTCCAGCTAAATGAGAATTTTGTACTCCCATCTGCGTTCAAGAAATAGGGTTTGCCTTCTTCCTTCACCACAACTTTGAAGTACCCATCCTTAAAGTGCTTGAAAGACTGGGAAAATGTGTCTAGTCTGTTGATACTAGGGCGACTTATCAGAGACAGCCAAGTAGTCGGTTGGCGGGGTCTAGTGTCATAGAAGTACAGGAAAGCGTAAGGTGAAGGCTCCAAGTATAGAGATTGGCACAAGATGCAAAAGGCTTGCAACTAAGCCCAACTATTCGGGTGCAACTGTGTAGGTGCCACATTCAGCGCGCGCAACACACCTATAATGAAATCATCTAACGGTAGCCGCACATGTAGCTGAGAAAAGTGACACATGTACATGTAGAAGAACTTCTTCGTGGCCCCCTCTTGCCAGTGACACATACGGTCAATAGCGCTAACCCTCTCCAGGGAAGCGATATCCCCGCTTACACCCTTTGTGATGACACGCGTACAGTTCAGCCAGGAGTTCAATAAGCGAGACCACCGGAATAAAGATGATTGATTGCGGACATCGGCAGCCACCCACCCATAACTGCCTTTGGTCGGCCAGTCATTCTCGGCCAACTCCTCTGGGGGATCTTCTAGACCTCCCTCACTGTTTCCATGGGGATCCCACTTACAATACCTCCAGAACTGGTACCCTCTTCATCAACATGCCTACCTCTACTCCTCTCCGACCCCATACTCTCACTACTAGATATGGACAACGACACGCTATCGCTACTAGACATACCTTTTCTCGTGTTTTCGAAAAGATGTCGGCTGAAATTGGGAACTAGTCGGACAGGAAAACGCACACAAGACCTTTGAATATGAAATTCTCGCAAATGAATCAAGTAAACCCTCGCTTGTTTTGAAATCCATATTTATAGGCCAGAATCCTAAACGGTGAAAACCCTTTCCCGCCAAAATAACAACTCATACCAATCGACACCATCATTACAAGAAACGTGACTCTTAAAAACGACGGCGACAAAACTTCCTGATTTGACCCTTGACACCCCTTCACCTACCATCAAACTGTTACCACTTTTTAGCCTTAACATTGTCCATCACACTTAAAGGCTGGGAGACTGGTGTACCACACCTAGTTGATCCCGTAAGCACACCAACACATAATCACCCTTGACCGACAACTCATATCGGCCAAGGCTGGGAGTCTGGTGTACCACACCTAGCCAAACTCGACCAAATAAGTAAACGATACATATATGTCAAGGCGTTCAAGTAGTCAGCCTAGGCCGAGTTGGTCTAAGCCTTACCAGATTAAACCGATAGCATAAACCGTCGAGGAAAGTAGTCGGCCTAGGTCGACTACTCCAATATACAAAGTAAAATTGAAGCCCCCTTGTGTTCAATAAGTCCTAAGGGCCTGGGTTAGGGCCCAGGCCCACTTACAGCCCAAACTAGAGCCCAAGTCAGGGCCCAGCCCATGGCATGACCAGACATAATTAATGCTCTATAAATACACGTGGACCCCAGTAATTAAATGTACGCATTCATTAATCACTGATTTAACCTTTTGAGAGTTTTGACTCACTTGAGCTTCGGAATCCCTTTTGCAGGTAACCCCTTCTGGGTCCAAACCGACATGTACCAACCGGGGAAGAGGCCAACTGAGGAAATAGCAGACTACATGGGTAAGGTGACGCTTGTGCCTAACTTATCTTGTTTGTTCTCTGTAGGAACATATGCATTTTATTAAACAACTGAACTATATAATCTTACCCTTAAATGCAACGTTAAGATGTATTAACATTTCAATGGTAACAAAGACTTATTATTTTCATTTTTTATTATTGTGATTTCTTTCCTCTTTTAGATATTTGACTTGATTTTAATTTTTTTATCCATTTATGGATTCTTCTATATTATTGTGACTTTCTCCCTCTTATGATTCTAAAGTTTTTACTTTTAAAAAATATTATATCTATATATAATTTGAGTTAACGAAAAGAATTTAATAAAAATATGTAAATATTTGACACATATATATTATTGTATAATTAAATATATTTCAAATTGAAAAGGGATAAAGTTTAAGACACTCGTATTCTTAAACTTATTATGACTCAACAAATTTATGAAATAAAGATAAAGGTTCAGATATGACGTACATATTAAATTTCAATACTTTCAATCCAAAAGTATAAATTTAAATACGTTAAATTGTTATATAGTTATAGTTAGAGAAAGTAAAATCACATGAAAAGTGTTATACTTTTAACTCTAAAAAATTTCTTTAAATAAAATGCAGGAAGTGAAAGGTAATATATATATATATATATATATATATATATATAACTTATAGAAAAAAATAGATTTTTAAATAAAAAATAATTATAATTAAGATGTTTCTATAGCAAAACTAGATTTACTTACAATTTACTTTTTCCACTTAGCAAACTCATGAACTTAGGTATCTATTATAAAACTAAGAATCCAAACTACCAGGGATATTACCCTAAAGTTCACATCTAAAATTTTGCCACGTCTCCTTTATTTAGCATTTGATTTCTCAATTGATATTTTAGTTGGCGTGAAAGCAAAAAGCAGATGATGTAATTGGCTTTCTTTTCAAAGTAGAGACTTGATGAGGAAGCTTCTACCACCACCAGCGAGGGTTAATAAAATATTGGAGTTAGTTTTTGAACTATCCTTCTTTTTGTAGTTCCTTCTGTACATTTGGAGCAAGCTTCCTACTGTTGTTTGTGATGTTTTTCTTTATACATCTTTTTTTTTTGTCCGTTGATCCTTCTTCTCCGTAACTTCATACATCATTATCCTCCGTTTATCGTTGTTCTTCATACATCTTTCTTCTTTTTCATCAAAAGTTAATTTTTTTTTTACTTCTTCCTCTTTACTGTTCTTCATGCATCTTTCTTCTTTATGCATCGTTGTTCTTCTTGATCAAAGGTTATTTTTCTTATCTTGAACACGTTTTTTCTATGTCGTTCTTGATGAAAGGCTTTATTTTTATGTTTTTTTGAGTTAAACATGGTGTACCCGCAATTGAGTACTTATTGAACCATTTTCAGATGTTGTTCTTCATGAAAGGTTCATTTTTTTAATATTTTTTTACTTTTTTTCTTCGTGAAAGGACAAAGACTAAAGTTTAAATTTTTGTTACTTGTTTTTTGTTGAACATGGTGTCTTCATGTATCTTTTACTTTTTTACTTCTTATGTGGTCCTTCTTTTCCTTCTTCGTGAAATGTTTAGCTTTTTTTATTATTTTAGTGTTGAAGATGTGGAGTGTGGTGGCTACTAGGGTGGTCTGTGAAGCAGGGTAGCTAGCGTAGAAGTTGTAGCGGTGAGTTTTAATTTTCTTCTTCTCAGTGCCAAAGTTTCTATTTTTATTTTTCTTTTGGATGCCAAAGTTTGAATTTTTTCCGTTTGAATTTTTTTGTTATATGCCAAATTTTCTATTTTCTTTCTTTTGGATGCCAAAGTTGAAATTTGTTTAGTTATGATGTCAAACTTTAAATTTTTTCTTTATTTTTTTCCATGCAATTCTTCATTATTCTTATTATCATTTTACATTTGTCCAGCTTACCCTTTGATTTGATGAACGTTTGTCGTGTGAAGGATTATTAAGGATCATAGAATGTCAAGGAAGGATGTTGGATAAAGTTTCTGCTTCTGGAATCAATACTTTTATAACTTTGGGAGGTAAGTATTTATTCTAACATTTTCATACACATTATTGGTTGGTTTTCTAAATTCCAAAAACAACGACGGGGTACCATTTTTGCCTTTGGACGAGTAGATATCATGTTGACGATACTAAAGTTTTATTCTTTATTTATGGGGTTTCTTATGATGTTGAATTAAAATGTTTAAACTATGATGATAAAAATGCAACCATTGTTTTGTGATCTACATTTACACTTTAACTGTTTTGTCCACACAGGGCCTCATTTTTTCTTTACAAACGAACAAATTTGAATTGCATTTGCATTGATAGGTACTACTCAAGGACTTTGTCGAAATACTAGCTATAAAATAAAGGAAGGAGTGGATTCTCAAGGAAGGAGTGGATTCTTAGGGCGGGGTTGAATTCCATTTAGGGCAAGAATATAAGGTCCATATTCAATTAATGTGTCATAGTTGCAAATTTTATATATCTTAATTCCATATTTGAGAATGACATAATACTTATGTAATCTACTTTTTGTGTTCTTGATGTTCTTAGGCTTGGACTTATGAATTGTAATATAGATTTGCAATAACAAATTTGTGATTCTATGCTATCAATTGCTTAGGCTGATGTTGATGGGAACAAAATATTCAATTATGGCGAGTTTGCAGTCATGATAATTCACTTGCAAGAATGATGAATATTTCCAGAAACATTCATGTTTTCTGACAAAGACAGAGGTCATTATATTGAGTTTGGCAAGCTAGAGACAACATTAGTAGATGAGTCAAGAGAAAATGACACCGTTGTATTAGATGACAACATGGATTATACATGGTGAGGTAATACATTAGTCTCTTATTTATTTTTTTAATATGATTACTTTTTTGGTTGGATTTTCTAGCCTTTTTCCTAATCTGGTATTTTGATTATTGATTGATGATTTTATTACAATGCTGCAAAGAGGTTCAAATATAGTGAATTGGAAGTTAATCTAGACTTTTTCCACAATGTGAGACTTGCTCCAGTAATTACCGAGAAAGTTACAACCTTCTAACTTCTTCAACAATGAATAGTATTTTTTGAAGACATGATTGATGCTTTTGTTCTTTGTAGTCAGTTGGACCAAATGAGAAATATACATGGTTGAGTTGATGGTGCAAATGCATATGGTGAAGCTTATTGATTAGTTCTCACATGGTAGACATTATGTAATTATTGTTGATGCTTGGATGTTTGTTGGATCCATAGGAATAGTCTTTGCAATCTGGAGAAGCTAAAGTGTCCCATTTTGATAATTGCTTTCAAATGTCCTTTGATTAATGCAAGTTTTTGTCTTGAAATTTATTTTATTGAAGCTTTAAATGTGAAGGTTGGTTGTGTTGTATTCTTCCCAGGTTGGATTTGATTTCCTTGTATTATCACCAAATAATTTTTATACAAGATTAAAAGGGATCAATATGATTTCGTAAGTTGATTTAATCTAAAAGACCATTAGCCTTAATAAAAAAAAGTTAATGGCCAAATTATACAATAAAAAAATCTCAAACAAACCAATATTTAGTGGACTTTAATTAGATAAACTCTAAATTTATTAATAATTAAGCAAATTAATCAGAAATAATAATACATAATATTTTGTTATTGAAACAAACTAAAATCACTCTCTTATATAACTATAAGGCTTAAATATATATCCGGTCCCTATTTTTGTTGATTTTATTCAATTTGGTCATTATTTTCGTTTTATGTTCAATTAGGTCCTTATTTTCGTCAAATTGTGGTCAATTTGGTCCTTTTCACTAACGGTGTTTAAATAGTTAACGTTTGTGAACAGTACATGCCACGTGTTAGTTCCTAGTTTTTTTTATTTTTTACTTTTTTTGATTTTTTTTTCATTTTTTTAATTTTTTTGTTAAATTTTTTAAAAAATATTTAATTTCAAAAAAAGTGTCCACGTGTCAAGTCACAATTGTGTCACGTGTCAATACTAGTGCCACGTGTCAGTTTGTAGTTGTATTATTTATTTTTGTTCAATTTAGTCCCGATATTTATTATTTTTGTTCAATTTAGTCTCTATATTCCTTATTTTTTTTTAATTTAGTTCCAAATTTTGTTAAAATAAAACCATTTAATTTTTAAAATTGACATTATTATTAGTTATTTTTAAATTTAATTATAATTTATAGTATTTAATTATTAATGGATTATAATTCTTAGATTCAATTGTTAAATAGAATATAATTATTTAAATATTATTAAAATATAATTATTAAAATTTTAAAAATATATATTAACATTTGTAAAATTCACATTTAAATTTAAAATATTTAATATTTTTATTGCATTTTAGATATTAAAATCTAAAATATTTTATATGTAAATGTTAATTTTACAAATATTAGTTTATTTTTTTAAAATATTTTGAATATTTAAAATATTTTTATATATCAATTTTAAAAATATTTTAGAATATAAATATTAGAAAAAAATTAATAATTATATTCTTATAATATTTTAAATAATTATATTTTATTTAGCAATTAAATATAAGAATTTATTCAATTTATAGTTAAATTTAATAATTTATAATTGAATTTAAAAAATAATAAATTCAAAGGTCAATTTTAGAAAAAATATTAATATAATTTGTACAAAAGATATTAAATTTAGTGTCAATTTGAAAGGGACAAAATTGATTTATTTGAACAAAAATTGAGACTAAATTGAACAAAAATAACGAATATAGGGACTAAATTGAACAAAAGAAATAATACTACCACAAACTGACCTGTGGCACTAGCATTGACACGTGACACAACTGTGACTTGACACGTGGACCATTTTTTTTGAAATTAAAAAAATTTAAAAAAAAAATTAAAAAATTTTAAAAAAATTTTAAAAAATTAAAAAAATCGGGAGCTAACACATGGCATGTACTATTCAAAAATGTTAAATATTTAAACACTGTTAGTGAAAATGACCAAATTGACCATAATTTGACAAAAATGAGGACCTAATTGAACATAAAATGAAAATAGGGACCAAATTGAATAAAATTAACAAAAATAGGGACCAAATGTATATTTAAGCTTAACTATAAATAGTTATTGAAACAAACTAAAATCACTCCCTTATATAACTATAAATAGTTATAATAATTAAATACATCAAATTAAGAAAAAAGAGTATATTGTTATTGTTTATAATGGGATGACAACAGAATTTCGAAAAACATAAAGACAATTGATTAGTGAAATTTACGAGATTATATTGCACAATATATCTACGTTTAAATTTAATAATGACATACAAATATACATTTCATTTTAATACATTATATAAGTATAAGATTTAATCATAAATTTTGTAATATAATCATTTTATTTTATTATGCATCAGTAATCAATTGTCTCAATATCATATTTGATATTAATTATTTAATCCTATTATTATTAGTATTTGTATTAAATATTTTAATTAAAATAACCTTATATTAATTACTTAGTTTAAACATAAATTAAAACTAAAAACATAAAATTGAAGTCTGATTTTTAAAACTATAAAAAGAAAGGTTAATTTACCAAAAATGAATGTCAAGTTTTCCTATAAATGAATATAAATGAATGATGAAGATTAAAATGTATTAATGAATTGCTTGTATTACCACTTATATAAGTTATGCGTATTATGAATGATGAAGATTAAAATGTATTAATGGATTGTTTGCATTACCAGTTATATAAATTATGCGTATTGCTTTAGTTATGTACAATTTATGTTTAGTTAATATATTATAAAAAATAATATAATTAATTATTTAAGTTTTGTATGAATTTTTTATTTAAATATTATATATATATAACTATTAATAATTATAACACTTAAAAATAATTATTTAAATAAATTATGCATTTAAAGAAATTAATAATTATATTAATTTTTTTAGAACTTACTTAGAAAACATACTATAACATATTTAAGTATAATACTAATTATATTTGAAGACTTCAATATAAAAGATTATAAAACTAATAAAATCAAATTATAACATATAATAATAACATAATAAGATTTTATTATTTATACTAATACTAAATTACATGATTTGTTTCTAAAAATTTTCATTAATTGTTTTTAATTGAAAAATTATGAGTGAATTTTTTTATTCCGTTTTGAAATCTTTTAAATTTATATATTTACAATTAATAAATTTTTTTATCAATTAGTTGATTTTATTAATTATTTTAATTTTTTGTTAATTATGAATGAAGTTTTAGTTATTTAAATTTTTTAATATTATTATTATTATTATTATTATTATTATTATTATTATTATTATTTTGTAGGATTCATAATTCACAATATGCCCATCATAATAATAATAATAATAATAATATTAATATTATTATTATTATTGTTATTATTATTATTATTATTATTATTTGAATGGGATTCATAATATCTGTCTACATTATATTTATGATTTTGATATTATTCTAACATTTTTCAATGAGAGAATACATGTGATTAATTATTTAATTTTTTTTCTATTATTATTATTATTTTGTACGCCTATATTATTATTATATTATTATTGTTATTGTCATTATTATTTTTTTATTTTATTATTATTATTATTCAACTATTATTATTATTTTGTATTAATATTATTATTAATATTGCTGTCAATATTATTATTATTTAATATGGTTTTAATAGGAATTTCAAGTCATAATATTATATATATATATATATATATATATATATATATATATACTAGCGTAACATAGGCGCTATCGCGTATGTGTGTATGTATTTTTTAAATATGCGTGATATTATATTAGTAGGTGATAATATTATAATGTTATTAAGTTAATATATATATATATATATATATATATATATATATATATTAAAATTATATTTATTAAAAATAAAGTGAAATATATCAGAACAGATAAAAGAATCACCATTGATAAATAAAGAAGAAGCAGAGACATCTGATTTTATAAAAAGTTTGTAAAAGTAACGGTCAATTTTTAAAAATTTAATAAATTGTTATATTTAAAGGGTAAAATCGATATTTTGAAAAGTGGACACAAAAAGAGGAATCCCCTTTATATATTGTTATAGATATATACTAGCGTAAACACAGGCGCTATTGCGCCTATGTGTACGCATTTTTTGCATTTTTTGAATTATATTAATAATTGATGATATTATAATGTTATTAAGTTAATGAACAAAATAAAAGTATATTTATAAAACTTAAAGTGAAATGTATGGAGAAAATATGAGAAAAATAAATGTTGATGAATAGTAGGAGAAAAAAGAAGAAGGAGATAAGTAAATAGTTTTATAAAAACTTGTAAAAGTAACGTTAATTTTTTAAAATTTAATAAATAATTAATTTGTATAGGATAAAATTGGAATTATAAAATGTGGACACAAGAGAGGGAATCCCCTTTATATATAGTTATAGATATAATATTACTTCTATTGATTATATTTCAAGTTTAATTTTTTTTTAATTTTATATGCGGTTCCTACTATTCCAGGAACCCAAAAATTTCCTCAACACCTGCGAACCTTATTCTAACCCCTACAATTCTGATTCCACTCGATTTACGATCCAATAGGTTGCATTCACGTGTTTATATTCATTATTCCTTCATAAGACTCCTCCATATACAGAATTCCACTAACCTTACCACTTAATCTAATGCGACTATGAAATCCCAATTCATCAACCCAAAAATTGATATTCATGCAATTTTCACCCAATTGAACCTTCAATTTTATATACTTCAGCGAATTCGAGCTTCCAATCATTTCCAAGCAGTTGGCACTATCTTTTCCCCTGAACAAAATCAACCCAGAAACCCCAAAATTCTAAAATCGAGCCAAATTGACTCGCTTCGCTTGGCAATTATTCTTCACTGCCAGGCAGTTCATCAAAAACCTAGAAAACTGGGTGTGCAGTCACGTGTCGCCTAGCAGCGCGAGCCTTGCCGCCAGGCAGTTCCATCTTTGGAACCCCAAAATAACCCAGAAAAGGATGAGTTGCCTGACGGTGGTTCATCACCCGCCAGACGGTTTTTGGAAAATTCCAGAAACACGAAAATTACATGATATAGGCAGGTTATATACATCCAATTTTTCATACATTTCATGCCATTTAACAATAGGAAATAAAAGTAATGATGAGGCTCCTCCGTCGCGGTGCTCGCCAGAAAAGCTCTCCAATCGGCATTCCACCGATTGAATCTCGCAGAGAGCAAGGGAAATGCAGCGAAATGGTTCGTGTATGGTGTTTAGGCTCGAATCTCACTGGTTTCGGAAACCCTAAAAGGTAAAAACCTAATCTAGGGTTAGGATTGGAGCAGAGACGAAAGGTGGGAGTACTCTCAACCAAACTAACATTCATCAAAGCTAAATCATTACATGAAGTGGCTTGCCTTTTATAGATGAAGGCAACCGGTGAAAACAGAAAGTGGAAGAGAAGAAGGAACTAACGGGGCTGTCGTGTACAAGAGCCCTAACAGACAAATGGGTGAATGGAAGGATATTAACCCTAATGGCTAGGGATCATGTTCGTCAAACTGGCTAGTGAACGCAACTCCAATCGTAGGAGCGTGAAGGAGGCAAGGAACCCTAATGGGGCATGAGTGAAGATGACCCTAGCGGCAGCTTAATGGATACGCGTGAAACATTATGGACCTTCGCTACAGCTGAAGGAATTGGGCTAGAAGCCCAACATGTGCTGGCATAATAGCAGTATCCGTGAATGGTGTGATGCACGCGTGGAAGAGTTAAGCGGCTACTCTCATGAAACCTACCAGAATGTGTGAAACAGGGCTAAGACGCATGACGCGAAAAGGATATGGGCTGCAACATGAAATTGGGCTGGAAGGCACTAAATAAATTGAGCTGGAAGCCCAATTACGTGAAGGAAGAAAATCAGCATTGGTGGGATGAATTGGGCCGTAGGCCCAATGCCAAATACTTCAATAATTGGCAGCTTTGGAAAGATGGGCTGCATTTAGCAAACAAACCCAATTAGAACAAGTTTTATTTAATTAAAAAATAAAATAAAATAAAAGAAAATTAAAAGAAATTAAAAAGATTGGGCCTAGGCATTGGCCCAGTGCTATAAGCCTTATTGGGGTCACATCAAGTAAGGTTCCAACTCCCCTAACCTGGATTCCTTGCTCCAAAAGTGTTCAAAGTTTTGAGTCCTTGATCCTAAGAGGCCTTAGCTCTTGATTCCTCCTTCAAGACACCTTCTCATTCTCACTTTTCTCTCCTTGCACGCACTCAAACACCCTCTCTACAACACTCACATTTTGGTAGCTTCAGGAACCCTTTCTCCCCTCTCACAATGCCCTTAATTGGTTAATTACCAAGCCTTAATAATGGTGGTTTAATGACCCAAAACGAAAATTATTGTTACATTGGATTTAATTGTCATTCAATGGCCATTGGCTGTTAGGGCTTCCTTGCCCTTTCACCTTCATGCCAAAGAAAATTTTGGCAAAAAGAAAGTTTAATTTAGTTCCACCAAAGTTCAAACCCATAACCATTCCAACATTAATTCAATAAGCCACCATTCAACCAATTCACGTTTCATGATAATTCTTATAATTTTATAATTATATTACAGCTGTCACACAATTCAGTATTCTCAACCATTTCAACTAGTACTTTTCCACGTCCTACATGTCAAAATTAAATGCCATAAATGTTCGCACTAACCGCATTTATTAATTCTTTATTTATTTAATTAATTAAATTTCACAGGGTCTTAATTACATGAAAGAAAATATTTTTTCTAAGAAATGAAGAGTCTTGACTTAAAAGCAATGGGTGAAAATATTGCGTATTCTATTGTTCTTAATCTTTTGGAACTTAATCACCATAGGTGATATCTTAATATTTCTTTATCTTTATTTTGATTTTTGGTACACTTAGGTTTGGTGTATTCATGTAGTAGGTTTCCACATGGTGTTATATATATTCTTGATAGGTTTTAAAGTATTTTTGCTCATGTTCAACAAAGGCATGTTTCACATGTGAGGGTGATTGTAATTAAATATTCAAGATAGTGGAACAATATCACTATGGTTGCAGTGATTAAAACTTGATGTAGATTCAAATATACTAGAACCAATATAATGATCTTTGTGTTAATTTTCTTAACTCTCTTTTATTTCAAGTTATATGTTCATTCTAATTACGCTATGTATCTACATCATCTTTATATATAAAAAATTACAAGAAAATCTTCCTAAGGATTATTAATCTTATAAAAGCTTTCGAAACACAAATTCACTTTTTTATTGTTCACAACCTATTTTTCTTTACAATATAAAACGTTTCTGTCAAAATTTAGTTTTCAAGTTCTTTCTCATTAAATAATTTATGTGAGTACTTAATTTTAATCACAAATTGACCTATGTGAATCAAGACGAAACCTCGTAAACTAAGCCAAATTTACGAATTTATTTAGATTAAAGGACGTGTTCTTATATATATATATATATATATAATTGAAAGAAAAAAACAAGGTACTAGTAGAATATTTTATTGGAAGACAAAAGTACGGGAAATATCATATTTGAAAGCAACATATCAAACAAATATATACCACAGCAAGGTTATTTCAGTAGACCGACCAACGAAATAAATTCATAATTATAAGAAATAAAATTAAGCAAAAGTAGAATGTGAAATGTCTTCTTTGAACCATTTATTTGACCTTGAACTTTGAATCAAGAGAAAGCGAAGGGAGAGCACTGACAATTAGAATAAACTAAATAAAACTATTTTTTTTAATTAATAATTTTAAACTAAAATTATAAATATGTAATTATATTGAATATTCTAAAAAAAACACTACATCTTTAATTTTGAATTAAAATCTTAAATATATATTGATGATGATTTCGGGAAAAGTAATTTATCACTACTATTCAAGCAAAGTTTTCTCTGATAAAATATTAAGATCTTCTCCCAAAAAATATTTAATAATAATTTTAGTTCTGAAATTTGATATGTAGAAATTAAAATCACATCTTTTTATTTTGAAAAGTAATATTTTTTTTTCGAAAAATCAAAATTAAAATTCCAATCCAAAGTTTTAATTGAAGAGACTAAGTCCAGAATTCTGGGTAGACAAAAGTTATAATTAAATCCCTAAAAAAATATAATGAGATAAATTTAAAAGTACATGTAATATTATCAAAACCACTTTTCAACTGCATGTTCTACAATTAATTAAGAGAAGATTATTAAATAATAAACTAACCACAGATTTGTAATAAATCATTTAATAAAATGTGTATCCTAACAAATAAATTTTCTTTCCATACAAAAGAAAAAAACACACTACCTGCATAGTGCACGTTAGACACGTGCTCCAGGCGTGCTTCCGCCGACCCCAATTTGGCGAGAAAAGCGAACATCGTGCGTTGTTGTGACCATTGTTGGGAAACTTGGAAAGTGGTCTGTAAACGCTGCTTCGCGAATGCTCATATTGGGATTTTGACTATTCTCTTCAAATTGCAATGAAAACAACTAGTGCTATTAAAGAAACCCAACCATCTTCTTTTGTAAGCGTTTTCGTGATCCCGTACACATCCTTGTTAAAGTTCGTTAACCATGGAGCTCTCTGCACCCTTCAGATTTCGATCAAGGAACCTCAATTCACGCTTCACGCACATACCCATCAGTCACCCTTTCAAGGATCAACGACCCTTTTCAACCAAGCTCGTTAACAAGCCCAAGAATTCTACACTAACGGTGAGAGCGCTGAGAAAGGCACCTATTGAAGGGCTGAGCGATGAGTTGAACGCTGTTGCACGTCGTAACCTTGACTTTGCTTACACTCGAAGAAGGGTTCGCGATGCTTTTACCGAGGTGCATCAACAGCTGGATCATTGCTTGTTCAAGGTTAGTTTAGTTTTGGTAGAGTGACTGATAGGTACTTTTGGAAGAACTACATTAAGGACTTCTAGGTGAAAAAGGTAGGAAAAAAGTTGAAATTAGTTTTTGTTTTTTGTAAGTTAAAATTATTTAAAATTTATTGTACACAAGATAATTTGTAAAAAAAAAAAATTCTCTCTGCATTTTTAATTTATATAAGAGCTAATTTTAATTTCTGTAAAAACTTGTTTCACTTTTTATCTTCATATTTGTCTTTAGAGATCCATCCAAACATCTTCCAGATAAAGGTTTTAATTGAATGAAGTTTGATGTTTACATTTTTGTTTTTATCTTTAGTTTTTAGTTAGTATATTATTTGGTATTTGAAAGTGAACTTTTTAGCTATCATTGCTTTGATGGTGTTAACATAAGTTGTATCTTTATACTAAGGTTTTAAATGTGGTTATGATCCTTAGTAATGTGGAAATTTGCTTACAAATGTCAATTCACTCAGGGAGACCTGGAAACCTCGACACTATACACTTGCAGTTGCAGTTCTTTTATTAATTATGTTTGGATAAATGTTTTCGTAAACACTTTTAGAAGAATAAAAAGAAAACAATGAAATTAACTTACCGTAAGCCAAAATTAGTTTGAGTTTGCTTGGATAAATTTCTTCATTAACACTTTTAGAAAAAGAACATAAGGGAAAAATAACTAGCTTGTACTTCAGTTGAAAAGGAGAAGCTAATACAGGAGAACTTCAACCAGTTTTAGTTTAAAGAGAAATTTTTTTCATTTTGCTTGCTTATTTTCTTCTTCTACAAGTATTTATAGAAGAAATCATCTAAACACACCCTTTAAGCATAAGCTAAGTTTTAAAAAAACTCTCTTAAATTGGCTTCTCCAAAAGCTTCTTTTTAATTTATTCATAGGCTAATTATTTTTTCGTTTTTTTTTTAAAAGTGCTCATGGAGAAGTTTATTTAAACAGCATTAACGCTTTGCTTTACAGAATCAAGTTATGTATGAACTCCTTTAATTTTCCTTTATTGAGTATGAGTAGTACTTTGTTCAAGACTCGGTGACTGACTGATGTTTTAACCTCTGTTGCTAGAATGCTCCTGCAGGGATCAGAACTGAAGAAGTAAGATTTTCTGCTTTACCTTATTATTTTCAGAAAAATATAAGAAAATGTTGATGTTCTGAAGTTTTTTCCTTTAACATATTTTCCACCTTGCTTGAAAATGTTATTTACTTTTTATTTGCTTGATGAGTAGTGGTACGAAAGGAATTCAAGGGGATTAGAAATTTTCTGCAAAAGTTGGATGCCTAGGCCAGAGATTCCACTCAAAGCTTCTGTATGTTTCTGTCATGGATATGGTGATACTTGCACCTTCTTTTTTGAAGGTTTGTAATGGTATATGCTTTCCTAAATGTTTCTAAGGAAGCTAAGATTCTGATTTGGGGAGGATTTGGATTTTGTATTCAGGTATAGCCAGGAGAATCGCAGCATCAGGGTATGGTGTCTTCGCAATGGACTATCCAGGTTTTGGTCTTTCAGAAGGCTTGCATGGTTATATACCAAACTTTGATTATCTGGTTGATGATGTTATAGAGCATTATACAAAAATTAAAGGTACGTCTTTAACTTTTCAGTATCCCTGGTGTCATATTGATCAATGTCGCTATGTTTTTCATGCTAAAAGAAATGTTGTTATTAATTATGTTTTGTATTTCAATTGACAGCCAGGCCTGATCTGAGAGACTTGCCTAGATTTATATTAGGGCAGTCAATGGGTGGAGCAGTTTCTCTTAAAGTTCATTTGAGGGAGCCAGATAATTGGGATGGAATGATACTTGTAGCTCCAATGTGTAAAGTAAGCTCATTCTTCAATAACTTTAGATTTCTTTAATTTTCAAAGTATGATTCAGTGATTCAGCGTATTCCTTTATCAATGATTATTCCAAACTATAAAAGAAGTATACCTTGATAAGTGCATTTTGGTATTATCCATGAGTTTTAAACAAATACTGAAATTACAAGCAATTAAGGCTGATGCAGTATCAGTTGCTGTTGTGATGAAATTGTAAAAACCTCAAAAATTGCCATATTGCAAGCATCATTGCAGTTTCAGGCTGCAAGCTAAAACAACGTCATTGCTATGTTAGACACTATTATAATGGATCTCTGTTTGCTGGCATTGGGAAGTAAAAAGTTTGGTCAGGATTAATTTCTTGAGTGTCTGCCTCCAATCATATTCTTTTATAAAGATGAGGGACTACTATGATCCCATTTTCAATGCTTCTGATGAAATATAAATAAAAATGTAATTTTCTCATAGAACTTTGAGATTTACTCATATGTTGACCTGATTTAGAAACATATTTTACTAATCATTTATGTTGTTTAATATTCAAACTATGCCACGATATTTAAACCATGTAGAGATTACTATTAGTTCATTTTTAAGTCAATTGTAACAGTTCAACCACCACTGCACATATTTTGTAGGATGTTCATATTAAGTATATATCTAATATCACTGGAAATTGTATGTAATAAGATATTTGTCACTGGAAACATCTTCGAAAAGCACACAATGGCATATTCATTTATAGATCAATTGATTAACATAAAAAAATAATATCCAGCTTTTGTTCATCACATTTGACATATTATCAACAAAGATACAACATAATGAATCCAACACATAGCTTACCCATTTTGTACATTTCAGTAGCCTTTCACAGGATTTACATTTTTTTCTAGCTTTTCATACTGCAGAAAAGGATCTGATATACAGTTTCATTTGATTAAAGTATTAGAAAATGATAACATATATATATGCAGTAACACAACATTATATTTGCAGAAGCAATTTAATTTATTGTTCCAAGAAACACCACAAATTTGAAAACTAGGGTCACAAAACATTAACTAAGAATTCATCAATTAGTTTTTAGGAAATCGTAACACATCAAAGACTACTTTACACACATTAATGATGAATGATTATCTTGTTCTTTTTTAAGAATATTGAATATGGTGTGAGTTGATTAAGAAAGCTAAGTGAAATCCCCACTGGACATTAAGATAGCAAGCTATTTAGATGTGAAGGTTCCTTTCACAAAGCTCAAGAGAAGAAGATGATGGATTGATTCAAAACAAAAAGGAAATGGAAGGCACATAAACCATAGAAAACCAAGAACAATTAAAGGAAGAAGAAAACATAA
>Ga0214543_1003703_pt1 | contig 29523 bp, 9 predicted proteins | sample CNSS2metaG_FD_160094 | JGI IMG/M metagenome (GOLD analysis project Ga0214543, IMG submission 160094) | Root nodule microbial communities from cowpea collected in UCLA plant growth center, Los Angeles, California, USA - CNSS2 | ecosystem: Host-associated > Plants > Roots > Nodule | place: USA... | reverse complement strand
TTTTGATAGAACAGACCATATTCGAGGGTTCCTTTAAGATATCTTAATAGTCGTTTTGCTGAAGCCCAATGTGACTCTTTTGGGTTTTCCATGAATCGACTAATTAAACTTACTCCAAACATTAAATCGGGCTGTGTCACTGTTAGATACATGAGGCAACCAACAACCTGTTTGAATTTTGTAGCGTCAACCGCAACACCTTCAATATCCTTGGAGAGAATTGTGCCTGGTACGATTGGATTCCGCACCGAGTTGCTTTCAGTCATGTTGAATCGTGCTAGTACATCATGAGCATATTGTTTTTGACAAATGAAGATTCGTGTGTTACTTTGTATAACTTCAATTCCAAGGAAATATCTCATTTTGCCTAAATCAGTCATATCGAACTCCCTCTTCATTGAGTTTTTAAATTCATCACACATGTATTTGCTATTGCTTGTGAAAATCAAATCGTCAACATAGAGACTGACAATTAGAATATTACCGTGAATCCTTTTGTGAACAAGGTGTGTTCACTGGTGCATCGTTCAAAATGTTCTTTTGCAAAGTAAGCCTCGATCTTACTATACCAAGCTCGTGGAGCTTGTTTAAGCCCATATAGAGCTTTCTTGAGACGATAGATGTGATCTTCTCTCCCTTTCTTGACAAAACCTTCAGGCTGTTGAACATACACTTCTTCCTAAAGTTCACCATGTAAGAAGGCGCTCTTGACATCAAGTTGCATTACTTCCCAAGCATTTTGGGCGGCTAGAGCTAATATTAGTCTCACGGTGTCAAGTCTTGCAACTGGAGCAAAGACTTCTGTATAATCTATTCCAAACCGCTGAGCGTAGCCTTTGGCCACTAGTTTGGCCTTGTACTTCTCTATGTGGCCACTTGCATTAAACTTGGTCTTTAAAATCCACTTGACTCCAATAGGTGTTGCCCCATCTGGTGGATGCACGAGTTCCCATGTGTGATTCTTTTCTATCGCTTTCATCTCTGCATTCATAGCCTCTCTCCATTGTTGATTTGTACACGCCTCTTTGAATGATTGGGGATCTTTAGACTCATCATCAGTGCCATTAAGCTTTCCTCTTCTACTGAAAAACTGGTTTCGTAATCAAACAGCCATGCAGGTTGTCTTCGTGATCTTGGAACCTGAATTTCTGTTGAGGAATCAATGTGTTCTGAATTGGAAGCTGATTGGTGTACTTCGTCCTCACTAGTTTCAGGTGATGTAAATTCTGCATTTTCATTGACTGAGTCAACTGTGACTGCTTCATTTTCCCAATCCAGAACTTCAGTTTTGCTCATTTCTGCGTTTTCAGAAGATGGAAAAGGAGACTTGGAATCACGAGTCTTTCTGGATAGTGTTGATTTTCTCACTTCAGTTTCTCAACAAATCCATGAGTGATCATAGTCTACTTCTGCATTCATTAGAGAATGCAGAAGTATTCAGCTGAGTTTCTGATTTTGGTTCCTGAACAGACTCTAAATTGTCAGTTTCCAACTTCTGGCTTTTGCACTCCCTCTCTGGGAGTTCTTGGAAATTTCAGAACATGATCTCCTTTTTGAACCATACAGAACGGCCCTTCCGTTTGACTTTGTATCATCCAAATTTGGACATCTCTCTTACTAGTAACATCAGGTTCATGACCCTTGGTTTCCTAATTAAGAATGAATTAAAGTTTAATACTGCACTAATATTGATTGGTGCTTTAACAAAGCAAGCCTTGCAATTGTGTTTGCAAGGAAAAATTTAAAACAAATAACTAATTGAGAAGAGTAGAAAATAATTTACATCATGCGGTTGTTGCTTTACATCATTAGGAACATTAAGCTTGTTCTCAGCTTCCTGAACCTGAAGCATAGCAAACACAACCAATCCTAATATGAATCTAACTCAGACAAAATGAAGCAACAGCTTGTTGCAAATAATATGAAGATATAAATAAAATGCTATCACACACAAAAAGTGCTTGAGTGAGAAACAATGTTCTGATGGTAAATTACTGGCTTATTAGCAATGAGGAAAAAATCTGACTTTGTTTCACAATTTTCCATTACCTAATTTCTTATTCCTTATGTTAGATGCTCTTTCTCAGTAGTTCTCTCTTTTACAAAGCATTGAGCACCACACTGTCTTTTTAGAACCATGTAAAAGTTCAGATTCATTCCTTAGATAAGCAATTAAAGAATGATACAGGTAAAAGTTCAGAACAGGAAGAAACATATAGAAGACATATTATCAAGCTCTAACCTTATAAAAATATATTTTAATAAGCAACAACATATTATCTTATCATGGTTCTAGTTACTTTTTATTTTGGGATTATTTTCTTCTTTCTGATTTGTATGTTCATCACAAGGTTTTTTGGTTGAACCGATCAAATGTCACTGGTTCAATCGTGATTGAATTGACATTGATAAAATAATACTAATAATTATATACATGTATATAATAACATTAGAAAAACATAATATCATAATATAAGTTACATATAAAATATAAGTTCTATCCGCTTTAAAGATAATGACTACCTATCGTGGTGGAAAATCCTTCACAAACAATACATTTGGATTGAAAGATGAATTTGAGGGACTCAAAATGAGTAAATTTGAAGTGAAATAAAAATAAAAAGTAAAAGTGAAATTATTTTATTTAAGAAAAAAATGTAAAGGAAAAATTATAAAAGCTTGCAAACACATGTTTAGAGATTTTATTATTCATGTCTTTTGTTTTTTTTTAAGTTTAATTAAATTTCAAATCTTTTATAATTTGAAATATTTTTATTGAATCAAAAACAATTCAATATATAAAGTACTTCAGTTAGTTTTTATTTTTTTCATGTTGTATGTAATTATTATTATCTTGTCTTATTATTTTGCTTACTTACTATATATTATAAGATTATGTACCAATGAATGGTATATAAGTTTAAATCTACAAGTGGTTGAAATCATCCTTAACCAAAAATCTTTAAAAAAATGTGTTTATAAACTTTTATCTTTTTCATTTGTTCAACTTTCCCATATTATCAATATAGAACCTAGATAAAATAATATGATAATCTTATTATGTAAATAATAAAATAAGATAAAATATCAATCACATAACCTAATTAACACAAATATTAGGAGAGACTCACTCAAAATATAAACCTTTTCAATATTTCATAGAATAAAAACAATTTACAAAATTAAAAATATAAGAGACTTGACATTTAATAAACTTTTAAATAAAATTTACATTGTATTTTTATATATATTTATATTTTTTGTATTAAAATATACATGTCATCCATATTAAAGAAAACTAATAAAAGATTGTGATTTGGAATATGAGCTATTTCATTTAAAACAGGATATAATAGTTACACGTCCTTCAAAGTCAAAAGTTCAAATTTGCCTACAACTTCATTTATTGGTAACATGCAGGTCGCAAATATATAATTAATGGACCTTAATATTTAGGGTTTTCATTTAGTCTTTCATACAAATTTAGATCACCGTAGTTCACATAAATTTTTTATTTAATATTTATCTTTAACTAAGTTATTAAATATTTTATATTAATATTTACATAAATTTCTATGCTATAAAATAATCACGTGTCAATATATCTTTTTTTCATTTTCCTAAAGAATAAACTATAAAATAATCCCTTACAATTCTCTGTTTTTAATTTCTAAAAAGGTTGAATCATTACCATAAGTCTAAAAGAGTCCCATTATATGTTTTTAAACCAGTTCACTTATATCCTTAATCTTAAATAATGATGTTTTTAAATCAGTTTTACCTATTTCATCTTTTTTATTTTTTGTTTTATCTCATACACATACTTTGTCTTCTAATTGCTGAGTTTGGTTCATTCTATGTGAGTTTTTGATGGTGATTGAACTACTAAATTACAGCATTTATAAAATTAAAAGCATAAATAGATATATATTTTAATAGTTTCATTATCTTCTATTTTAACTCTACAAAAAATAAATAAATTTACTAAATATATTAAATTACAACCAATATAGATAATTTTAAAATATAATGAATTGTGTTTGTTAAGAAACTAGGAATTTTAAAAATTTAATGTATGACTTTAATTTTCCAATGAATGAATAGTATGGTACATCCCATGTTACACTTAATACATGAAAACTTAATACATGAAATGAAATTTAGATAAGCAAAACTACATATACAAAATAGGTTTAATTAGTCGGATAGTATCCATTTTTATTTAGATATGTTAGTTTGGTATTAAGACACTTTTTCAAAAGTTGAAACTAGATTAACATATTTTTAAAAGTCGATATCAGACTGACACATCTAAAAAAAATGGATACCATCAGACTAATTAAACCTACACCTACAAAATATTGGTTGATGAGGTCAAATTTTTCAAAATACAACAAATAAATTAAATTACTAATCTATGTTTATGTATGTTAATCTATCATCATTTATTATATGTACTAGTTTGTTAATCTGTGTTTATTCTATCATTAATTTATTATATCTTATAATGATTTATCTCTTTGTAATGATTTTTCTCAATTTTATAAGGTAATGTATGAATTGATATATAAATATCATTCATCACATTAAGAAACAGTGAAGTAATGATAAGGTGCAGATGTCAATCGAAATCAATGTTTGGTAGTTTTGTATATGATATCATTATCTATTATGGCGGCCACTAAAAGTTCAAAATTGAAAATTATGTTATATGGTGCATAAATATAGCAAACAAAATCTATTTTCAGATTTTACTCTAATAATAAAGTTACACATTATAGTTTTGTATTCATATTTTACTTTCTATAACTTAATTATCATAATTGAAATAATAATTCTTAAAATTCAAATATTAAATTTAAGGATTTTTAATAAAATAATAATATTAGGTATTATTGCATTGAAGTGACATTCATGGGCTTTAGCTTTATCCAATGTCATTAGCTGTAATCGACTCAAACACACGTCAGCAAGATGGGTCCCACTCTTCTCTAATCTTTCCCCACTTTCATTCCGTTATTTAATGTTTAATTAATTAATTAAATAATTATTTGATTAACTGCGAGATTAACATTGTTTTTATTCCATGAAGCTATTTTTCACAAAAAAAAGTAACGACAAAGTAACACCAAATGATTAATAAGTTACACTTTTTTATCACCCATGGGAGCATTATTCAAAGAACAAATTAATAATATTTTTCTCTTTAAAAAATAAATAATAATTACTCTTCATTACTTCATTACTATCAACTTCACTATATCACCATTATTATTCTAATCCCACGCACACGACCAACACAATACTCTTTTTGTAAGGAAAAAAGAGGGAATAAAATAAAGGAAAAGGAATAAATACAAATACCAACCTATGGTTTAGGTGAACAAGAATTTTAAAAAATATGAAATAAAGACAAGAGTATGATTATTTAGGTGGATGGAAATTGAAAAGCTATATTCGAGATAAGGAAAACAAATATTAAAATTTCTCTTAATTTATTTCATTAAGAGCAATTTTCCCCCTCGAGACTAAAATTATTTAGGAATTATTTATGATTGCTTTTTAATCAAGACTCTAGAACGCACTTTATAGAATAAAAACATATAATAATTGAATTTCTATAATTTTTTTAATAAAATAAGAAATATTATCCTAATAAAACTCTTAATCGTAAAAGTTCTTGAACAAAATAAAGTAGTAGTGGGTACCGCGAGTTTTAGATGCAATAAAATAATTACTAAATTATATTCATGTTTAAATGTTTATTTTGGGAGGCAATAAAATAATGGATTCTTTTACCCAAATAGTATATATAGGCTAAAAATTACTAGATAACATATTATACTATATATTTATACGGTTTTTGTAAGGTTAAAATTAAGTTTTTAAAAATCAAATCTTAAACTGTGTGATTGAAATGAAACAGATGAATTTTTTAAACAGATGAGATTTTTAAAAATCAAATCTTAAACTGTGTGATTGATTGAAATCTTAAACTGCGTGATTAAAATAAAAATAGATTAATTTTTTTATTTTTTAATTAAAATAAAATAATAAAATAGTATTCTTTTACTTGAATAAGTAGTTTGTTTGTTTGTTAAAATATATTTTCGAAAGTAAAAATATAATTAAAAGAGTAGAAGAAAAGGGTTAGATCCCCACGTCAGCTCCACCTATTTCTACCGTTACCGTTAGATTTCTCCATATTTAGGTTTTCAGGATATTTCCTCTTCTCTCCCATTCCCAACCCTATTTTTCTTTTCTTCTTCTTCTTCTTCTTCTCTTTCTCATTCCTCTGTTCAACATCTCACACCGTCTTCTTCATCTCACCCTAATCCTCCAAATTTCATTATTCTATTTCTACACACTCATTCCCTTTATTCTGCTTCACGTTTCATCTACCACTCCACTGGTTATTCTTCTTCTTCATCTTTGTTCATACATGCACCATGAAGATTTTCAACCCCTCTGAACGCTTTCTTCGGAACATGGTATGTCCCTCGGACACCATATTCCTCAAAAGCATCAATCTTTCTCATCTGGGTTCTTCCCATCTCCACCAATTCAGAATGTCCATCCTCTCCTGGCCAAATTAGTTACACTCTCATCAACACATTTCCCAACTTTTCCCACCATGGAACCGAACAACCAACCCGACCAACCTAACCCCAGAAACATAATCTTCAACAAATACGAAATGGGTCGGGTCCTGGGGCAGGGGAACTTCGCCAAGGTCTACCACGGCAGAAACCTCCTCACCAACGACAACGTCGCCGTCAAGGTCATCAAGAAAGAGAAGCTCAAGAAAGAGCGATTGGTGAAGCAGATCAAGCGCGAGGTCTCGGTCATGAAACTGGTGCGGCATCCCCACATCGTTCAGCTCAAGGAAGTCATGGCCACCAAGGGAAAAATCTTCCTCGTCATGGAATACGTCAGGGGCGGCGAACTCTTCACCAAGGTCAACAAAGGAAAACTCTCCGAAGACCTCGCCAGGAAGTACTTCCAACAACTCATCAGCGCCGTCGACTACTGCCACAGCCGCGGCGTCACCCACCGCGACCTCAAGCCGGAGAATCTCCTCCTGGACCAGAACGAGGACCTCAAAGTCTCCGACTTTGGCCTCTCGGCGCTGCCGGAGCAGCGCCGCGCCGACGGCATGCTCGTGACCCCGTGCGGGACCCCTGCCTACGTGGCGCCGGAGGTTCTGAAGAAAAAGGGTTACGACGGTTCAAAGGCTGATATTTGGTCCTGTGGCGTAATTCTCTACGCCTTGCTCTGCGGCTATTTACCCTTCCAAGGTGAGAACGTTATGAGAATCTACCGGAAAGCGTTCAGAGCACAGTATGAGTTACCGGAATGGGTTTCGCCGCCGGCCAAAAATCTGATTTCGAATCTCCTCGTTGCTGATCCTGCCAAGAGGTATTCCATTCCCGAGATAATGAAAGACCCCTGGTTTCAATTCGGGTTCATGAGACCCATTGCGTTTTCGATCAAGGAATCCGTAGAAGACAACATTCATTATTTCGACGATGTGGACAACAACAACAACAACGAGGAGGACGAGGTTTCAATGAGGAAACCCAGTAGGCCGTTTTACAACGCGTTTGAGATAATCTCGTCGTTGTCGCACGGGTTTGACCTCAGGAGTTTGTTCGAGACGAGGAAGCGGTCGCCGTCGATGTTTATCTGTAAATTTTCGGCTTCGGCGGTGATGGCGAAGGTGGAGGCTGCGGCGAAGAAGCTGAATTTTAAAGTGACGGGGAAGAAGGAGTTCGTGGTGAGGATGCAGGGGGCGGAAGAGGGGAGGAAGGGGAGGTTGGGGATGACGGTGGAGGTTTTTGAGGTGGCGCCGGAGGTGGCGGTGGTGGAGTTTTCTAAGTCCGCCGGCGACACTCTGGAGTATATTAAATTGTGTGAGGAACAAATGAGACCATCTCTGAAAGACGTTGTATGGAGCTGGCAGGGAGATAGATAGATAGCAATATCTCTTCTGAGGATTAGTTTTTACCAATTTCATCTGTTTTTGTTTTATTTGATGCTGAATTTGGTTCCAAACTATGTACATATATTTGGAGTTTGTGATGGTGATTGAACTACAAATAGTAGCTAAATTGCAACATTAATCTCGCAAATTATGGAAAAGTAAAGGCATGGTTTTTCACTTTGAGAAGTGATTTGGTTGTTGTTGGATGGACCAATTTTAATTTTATAACTTATGAAAAAGTGGTGATATTTTTATAATGAAAAATATTTTTATTACTAAATTTTGATAATTTTTTTTTTAAATCAGTTATGTCACTTTATCTTATAAGATAAAATTGATAAAATTTAGTAGTCACTGTATTTTTCTTTCATTATAATCCATTATTGTGTGATTATTGTGTGATTGATGACCAATTGAAGAGTTTGAATTTAGTTTTGTCGGGTAATTTTGAAAGAGAGAATTACAAGGACTGTGATTGGAGAAAGCTCAGTGCTCGACTTTCTATTTGTTACTTTAATTTGAAAGGGTTTACAAATGTTTCAAATATTTTTTTACAAAAAATATGTCTAGATATTCAATCAAATTCTTCAATAATTTAAAATCTATATGTTTCTGTCTAGGAATAATGGTCAAATTCGAACAATAAGTCTCTTTTTCATTTTTGAATTTATCTCTCGTTGTTTTATGATAAATATTTATTAAGTCGAAATCCTGATGAATATATTGAGATCGGTCATTCTGGACAATATACTATGATATCGTATTCTTATTTGGTTAGAATATAAGAGTAATTTACAGTTAACTTTTTTTATTTATTTCTCCCTTAACTTATTTTGTTGATTCTATCTTACTTGAAGAAGGTGATATATTTGTATTTATTGTGCAAGAATAGACTATGACGGGTGACTTTGATGAAATCATTTATAGTAACAAAAATAATATTCATAAATAAAGAAATTGTCCTCGTTGAATTTTGGTATCGCGGCGCCGCTACTTGCTACCGAACAAGCACAAAAAAACAGTCATTGCTTCGGCGCTGACGTGGAACCCTAAAAATTGCGGAACACATTATTCTTTTCTTTCTTCAAATATCATCTACCTTACATTTTTACTATTAGTTTTATAAATACTATGTGGTGAATTGTTTTAAGTAAACCAATTCGCGCACTTGAATCAATGATTAAAATTTTTCTAAAAATTCAAATCATCATAAAAAGAAATATAACCATTTTTGTTTTCTGAATTGGGAAATTAGTATGATTCGTCGTTACTATTATAATAATATAAAATTTTCCTTTTGTAGTTGTGTCTTGTATAATGGGCGTTCTAATTCCGACTCAAATTCGTTCAACTTACTGTCGGACGAATTTGGATCGAAATTGGAACATTGGTGTCTACCGTGGAGACCAACAACTCTCCTTCAACTTTCCTTGCCCTTGACTGGGGGGCTTGTTTCGCTACACCCAATAAGTCTCACATGGCTTAGGAGTCGAGATCAAGTGAAGTTTAAATACTCCTATCTCTTTTCACCCTCTGAGGCGCCTTTTAAGAATAAAACCATGACAGACTTCAAATGCTCCAAAATAAACAATACCTTGGAAACATAATCGTTGTTCTTAATGATGATTGTCGGACGAACTTGGATCGGAATCGGAACAACGGGTAAATAAAATTTGGCCCTACGATACATTTTATCCATGTTGTGTGGTGACAAGAGAAGACCTGAAAAAGGACATTGAATCGAAGATGTTTGTTTTTTGTTAATAAAAATGAAAGGTGTGTTGGAGAGTGAAGAAGGGTACATATTGAGAAGTTGTCCCTTTGAGGAAAAGTGTGGAGAAGGAAGGGTGAAGACATAAAAACGTTAGGAAGAGTGTTGTACCATCATTTCAACGTAGCATCAAGCTGACTCGGATCATACTCACTTTCTTCTGTTGAAGACGTGGCTCATAATAATACTTCATTTTTCCTTCTGTTGAAGAACTCAACACCATATCATTCTCAACTCAACTTGCCAACTTGCCTAAATACAGACACAATAACATAATAATATGTTTTTCATTTTTCCACAACACAACCACTCACCTACATACATAACTTATCCCTGCCTCAACTATATTATCAACAATATAAATACATAAATATATATATATATATATATATATATATATATATATATATTTTTTTTTTCTGTAAGTGATATGTCCAACTTATATGAAGATTAACTTCACAGAAGTTATGACTGTTGTTAGATTGGAATAGTTATTTGTCAAAAATTGTTAAATAAAATTTTGACATAAAATCATTTTCCTATATAATTTTAAAAAATATCACATTCTTCATATAACTCACTTGTTAGTATATTTGACACGATATTTTTTATATAATTCAATTTTTATATATTTCTCTTCCTGTATTGATATTTGATACGCGATGTCATATGCGGGTGACTTAATTTATATATAAATAATTAATAGAATTTTTAATCTAAAATTTTAATGAAGTTTTGAACCTTGTTTCTTTTTTCTTATATGGTAGTGTATATCTTTTATTTTTATTTAATGTGAAACTTAAATTTATATATAAATTTTATATATTTTTTTCAGATGTAAATCCTTGTATATTGAAATTTGTCCCTTGAATTAAACAAAACTACCTCCTTTACTTATACTGGTGTTCACGTACCTGTCTCATGAATACACAGATAAAAAGTATTTCATTCCATGTTCAAAAATTGTAGTTACTGATTGACAATCTTTTCAAAATAACAATATTCAAAGAAAATTGGGTACGCAAAAACATGACAAACATGACTATGATGAGCTGCTATTAATGATAAACACAAATAATATATTGTTCTATATTCCAAATTCTTTTTTATATCAATTATTTTAATTAATTTATATTATCATACAAAAAATCATAATTTATTTTTAAGTTTTATATTTTTAGGGTTTAAGAAGTAATTATTTATCGCAACTACTCCATATATATATATATATATTACAGTTTTACAAAATTCTAAATAATTTATCTATCATTAGAATTTTTTGATGACTTTTCTAATATCAGATACTCTTAAGATATTATAACATATTTCTAAAATATTTACAAGTAATATACTAGGATGTAATAATTTATTATCAAATTTTATTATATACTAATATATGACAAAATATTTCTAAATATTTAGAGTTAATGTCTTATTATATAATTATTGATTACCACATATTATATCGTATCTTCAAAATATTATATATAATAATTGATTATGTAATATCTTGATACTCTATTTTACTTATCATAATTATAGGAGTACTCAATCAATATTTAATATTTCATATATATTTCATATTTTTTATTCTCTGACCGATTTAAACTTTAAAGTTCTTTATGAGTATTTTTTAATATACATACATCTAGAATATTATAAAAATCTTTAAGATATTTATAAATAATATCTTATTATATCATACTTTATTACCATATTTTATTATATTCTCATAAAATATATCAAAATATTTATAGTTAATATTTTATGATTCAATAATTTTATTATCGTATCTTATTACATCTTCAAAATATTATGATATAATATTTTATTATCTATTATTTCTAATATATTACGATATAAAAATTTATTATCTAGTATCTTCAAAATATTGTGATATAATACTTTGTTATTCTGAATATTGGGTACCGAATTAGTAAATGCAATGCTTGAAGGTGGGATGAAATCTCAAAACCAGGTTTTTTTTGGTACCGGACAAATCACTTTTTTTTTTTTTTTAAATTACGCTTTATAATCGATTACATTTAATCTATAAATATTTGAGTTCATTCTGTATTCTGTAATTGATTATAATATTTATGTAATCGATTACGTTAATCTCAGAAACCTGTAGTCTGTAATCAATTACAATACTGCGACGATTACATGCGAGGCAGCAGGCTGAGATGAACGCCGGGGAGCGGTTAGAGATGCACGCCGGGGAGCGGACTGAGATGAACGCCGGAGAGTGGCTAGGGGAGCGCCTGATTAGAGTTGTGAAACAATATTTCAAGTCTAACTAAAATTAGAATAATTCACTCCCTACAATTAGATTTTGATTTTGAATTTTTTGGATATATGGATTTTAAATTTTTTGATTTAAGTATTTAATAAAATTTATTTGCTTATCAGATTTGCCTGAGAGCAGAGGAGAAAGAATAAAATAGAAAATAATTGTACTGCAAAACGGGTTTATATATATGGTGAATTTATCATACATTATATAGCACTGTTGTTAACCTTTGTTTTGTGCTTCTCAAAAAGCATAATGATGTGTTAAACATACATTTTTTTTTTTTCATAAAAAGATACAACTTCGGTAATAGTTTTTTTTTCTTCATTTTTTACATTTTAAATAACAAATTCAAATTTATTTGTAATTCATGAGAATTATAAATATTTTGTCATCAAAGAAACGTAGGTATTTTCTCATAATAGTTGTAAATAAGTTCTACAATAGTTGAAATATGAAATAAAAACTAATCGAACTAATTATAAAAAATTAAACGTATGTTACCAAAATGAAAGTAAATAAAATGTTTTTGTAATTCGAATCCTTTGAAGACATATCAAACACATGATTGATTTCATCTGCAATATAAGACATAAGCACACATATATATTATAGTATCACAATGATTGAAGTTATTGGTATCACAGTCCCACACGCCAATAAGTTATATATTATATGAATGTAATAAGTTTTAAGTGAAAAAGTTTTTTTTTTTCTCTTTTTCTTGGGAGTTTTTGAGAAGATTATGACATGATAGAGTGTTGTCCTGATCCTTGCCTCGTGTCTCCATGTTCAGCAAATTTCACTTCATGTCAAAATCAACAAATGTTTGGTCCTTGCATGCGTGTGACAAAGCAAATGAAACACATAATTTAGCTAAATAGAGTTTATCTTTGTGATAGTATAAGAATTTATTTTTAAAATAAACTAATTACTAGCTTATTTTTTTTTTTTTTTAAAAATTATTTCTACTTTAACCCTTTCAAATACTTTTTAAGTTTGTCTTTTACTCGTTTTTACAATTTTTTTCTCATATACTTATAATTAACGACTTTCTTATATAACAATGTGTTCCAATCATTTACCACAAAACATATGGTTATATGAAAAAATATATTTATAAAAAAAATCATATGAATCAACCGCTTAAAGAGACATACCAATGCCATATCGAAATTTATTATTATTTAGATTTCTTATAATATGTAATTTATTAGTGTTTATAGTATTTATTTTACTATTTCATTTTTATACTTTGATATATATATATATTTTTCACCGTGTTATTTCTTATGGTGTTATTTCTAAATATTTTTCACCGTGTATTTTAAGAATTTTCACATCATTATTTTAAATATGTCATGTCTATTTAAAGTACAATTATTTGTATTTTTTTAAAATCCTAATAATGATGTAAAAAAATTCACTAAATCATAAACCCTAATAATAAATTTACTACTAAAAAAGTCATTGCGTCATAGCTTTTATTGATAAATTATTTATCACATAAGCTGTGGTGGAAATAGGACAAGTTATTTAATTCTGTCTCATGTGAAAATTTAGGGATAAAGCAGAAACACCTAGAATCATCATGTGTAAAAAGTCATTAATATTTTTTTTTTTCTGAAATTTTTCCTCAAAAATTGTTGAATGGACATAGGTGTGAGGTTGAAGATGGTGACTGAAGATGGTGGAAGAAGCATAGATTGCCACACATAGACATAAGAAGAAGCTTCAACATTTTATTTATATGTTTCTCTATCATTCTTAACTTCTCAATTTTAACTTCATTGTCATTTTCTTAATTTATCAATGCTTTTATATTCAGATGTAATGTCAAATTTGGACTCAAACCTATTTCTAAACACCATTAGAAAAAAATAAAAGATTGTTTAATCATTTTATTTCTTTACTCGATTACAAATTGTTATACCAAGTAGAAAACAATCTCACGTGTCATCCAAATTTGTTTAGATTTTATTATATTAGAACAAGAATATAAAAATAAATACGTTATTATGAAAGTTTTTTAGATGATTTTCAACTATAAATAACAATATTTGGTAATTATTATAATTTATATCAATTGGTGCTGGTGCACGTTAGAAAATGTTAGGGTTAAATAGTTTTTTTCTTTTAATTTTTATTAAAATTTGAAATTAGTTAATTCCAAATTTTTCAACCAATTTAGTCATTCATTTTTTCGAAATACGTGAATTTAGTTTTTTTAATCAAATTTTGTTAGATTTATTTGATATTTTAAACACGTTTCAAGATTGCATTTATGTTGTTTATATTATTTGACATATTTTTACTTTAATATTAAATCAAATCTTATTATGAAACATGTTTGAAATACTAAATAAACTTAATAAAATTTATTTAAAATGACTAAATTCACGTATTTTGAAAGATGAATACTAATTTAATTTAAAATTTTGAAATAGACTAATTTTAAAATTTACTAAAAATTAAAAAATTAAAAACATATTTAATCCATAATTTTAATATTGTTTTGGATGTGTGCTTGCTAAAATTTCTTTTGGTCCACAGTATATGTTTTTTATTTTTCCTTTCTGCACCCCTGTTTCTTTCTCGAACTTTGCCGGTGGAAAATGTCAAAAATATTCTTTTGTCAAATTTTGTTGGACAACTTTAAATTAAATAATCTTATCAACTTTTGAATTATTTTATTTAAAAATTTAAAAAATAGATACTATATTTCAGATTAACTAATTTAAAATAAAAAAAAATATTATATTTTAGTTTGGATCATTTAAGTGTAATCGATAACATAACTCTTAAATAACTCTATTTAGGAACTTTCTCTTAAAGCACGCGCATCGGGGTAGTTCACCTAAGCCAATTTGATGTAAAGTAATTAATGTTGTCCTATTAGCTTAGTCCACTCATCATTAATTAAATAATTAAATAGGCATGTTCGTTTTTAAAGTTACACATTTAATATATTTTTATAAATATTATTAAAAGCTATGAATATGGTGACCATATTGAAAGTTTCAATGAAGTAAATAAAGATCACAAGTTTTATAAAATTTGAAAATTAATCAATAATATTTATTTGTTTTAATTTTAATATGTAACATATTGTCAAATTAACTGATGATTTACCATTATGAAGAATTAATATATATATATATATATATATATATATATATATATATATATATATATATATATATATATATATATATATATATATATATATATCATGTGAGCATACTCATGCCATTAAAATAAAGTTGAGAAGATCACTATGTGTGAGTGTGTCCTTATCACTAAAACAGATATGTAAGAATATTTTGTATGTGATATATCCAAAACCCTAAATAAGCGGAAAAAAATCATTTAAAAATAATAAATATTACTATCATACAATATAAAATATGCACACGTTAATATTTGAGTCTATCACTTGACAATGAGATCAACATATAACTTTAATAAAGAGTAAAAAAATGAAATTTAATATATATAGTTTTAGAAAAATGACAGGGTGCACTTATTGTCTATAAGTTTTACAAATTATTTAAAATACAAGAAAATTTTCACTAACAAATTGCATGATGATGAATGTTGAAATTATTTTAAAATTTAAAATTCCTGCATCCCCATAATATTGTACGATTGAATAGTTTAATTGATAATTTAATATTTATGAAAAAATAAATAAAAATATTTAATGCTAGGAGGCTATCACAAGTTTACGTTGACTTCATGAATAAAAATAGAAAGAAAATAACAAGTTATGGACCTTAGAAATAAAATAAAAAGAGGAGATAGCGACTGTAATAAAGAATAGCAGCACATAGAAAGGATATTATTAGGTGCTTTTAATTATATATTTCTCACACTTGAAGAAGGGTCACTAAGACCATTTCATTATTTAATTCATTCAAATTTTAAGTCTTAAATATGTTTTTTTCTTTAACTGAATTTTAAAATTAGTATATTTCGAAACTTTGAACTAATTTAGTCATTCATCTCTTGAAATACGTAAATTTAGTCATTTTAATCAAATTTTGTCAAGTTTATTTGACATTTTAAACACTTTTCACAATAGTATTTGACTTAACATTAAAGTAAAAATGTGTTAAACAGTATAAACAACTCAAATACAATCATGAGATGCGTCTAAATCCAAATTTTTTGAAAGATGAAGAACTAAATTGATCCATGATCTTGAAATAACAAATTTTAAAATTCACTGAAAAGTAAGGAACCAAAAACATATTTAATCCAGATTTTAATAATATAAATGTAAAAACATTATAATCACAAAAAGCAATATTTTTAAGCTAATAATAGGTTAATGTCTCTTTTCACACAAGCAATTATAGAAAGGAAATGAATTTTTATATGATAAGAATCATTTGACAATGATTTTTTAAAGAAAAAAAAAGTAAATATTAAGTGAGTGTAATTATTTTTTAAATGTCAAAATAACATCACCCTTACCAAAGATCTTATTTCTATAGAGTTTTTTGTTTTTCCATAGGAAAGACAACAATTCAGGAAAATACAAAATACTCAATGACTTAATTATCTACCAAATGTATTGACTTTTTTTTATTGGTAATAATAATAAGTGTTTTTTTTTTCTTTCTGAAAGATAGTATATAACATTGTAAAGTGTATCATAAATTAGGTCACTTTTATATTCTCGATCAGCTAATTTATCAAAAACAAATTTAATTGATAATAATATTTTCCCTTAAATTTATATATATTTTAAAATATCATTGTCATTAGCACATGCAAATTTATCTCTAATCAAGTTTAATTAAAGTATTTTAATGTGAAAATAATTAATATACGGGGCATTGTTATCTTTTTTATTACCAAGTTAGTAAGATTTTTTTCGATGATCTAATCTGTGACGATTCTCTTATTCAATTACATGTTTTTCCATATGAAAAATTGATTTTCCATCACACGGGAAATTAATGATAGGAAAAATGTTATTAGATTTTATTTAACTACTATATTTGACAAATTTTATAAGATTACACAATGCATGTTAATTTTTTTTTAAATATGAATGTATTAAATGGTTAGAATATAAAATGTTAATTTCTAATAAAATATTATTAATTTGGTATTCAAAAGATTTTCACACACATTTTACATTTATTATTTTATTTTTTAATTTTAAAATAAGAAAAAGTGAGATAAAAAACAAATTCCCACCTAATATAAGCGGGAGCAGGTAGCTATTTCAGAAGTAGCTTGTTCTGCATATAAGAGTTTTCGTCGTGCATAATAAGGAACCATTTTCTGGTTTCAAACAAAAAACAGCAACACTTCCTTTTCTGTCACCGTTTGTTGTTTTACGCATACATATACCTCTCTCACTTCGCAACTTTCTTCTATTTTCCATATCCTTCGTTTGTTTCCACGTCCATCAATCATATTCCATACTACGTTTCATTCCATAAACTTCTTTTTGGTCACCAAAAGTATCTATAAGCATGTGTTCTACTGGTTATACATGTTGAAGACTTTTCTTCCTCTTTGGAGTTTTGGGTGCAGAAGAAAATATGAGTGTCACAGGTTCATCTTCTGGGCACCCTCAATTCATTGCCAGCACCGGCAACAGAAGCTTGTCCAATGCGCCGTTGATTGAGAATCCAGACTCTGATCAAATTGTTGTACCCGATGTTAGTTTCAATGGCCCTTCTATTCTTACTGGTCAACTCTGCATAATGTTCTTGGTTGCTTTATGGATTTGAAAAATTGTGCGAATATCACTTTGTGTTTGAGATTAACATTTGTTATTTTGGATTGGATGCTTTATTCTCTGCTTTATGTTAATGCTAAAGTTTGTCTTAACTTTTTTTTAGCCCTATTGATTTGCTTACACTGATAACGTGTGCTGGGAATATGCTGAAAAATGGAATGACATAAAGGGGGCGAAGTAGGTTTTGATTTGACTTGGTATTTAAGAGGAACCCGTCTTTGTTTATGTTCCACTAGGATAATTGATTATTATTTTTTCTCCATTTCCTCAAAAAAAATTATAAAAAGTTTTCATTTTTCCAACATAGAAGCACACTAATTCTCTGTTGTGTTCTTGTGTCGTGTAGGACTAACTAACCATTAGTACATGACCTTAGAATAGACATGTTTAACAGTAATTTGAAGAGGAGTTTTAGTATAATCTAAACTCACAAATGTTCATGGTTTCGGACAATATAAAGAAAACCGAACTATGTCTGATATTGGGATTGATCTAAAATGTGTATATATTAGTGATCACATTATGATTCCTATCGTTTTTGTATGAATAATTTTAGTCTGATATTCATTTCAGAAGCTGCTTGTAGCTTCTATGTCTTATTCTGACAAGGAGTGTTTCCAAACACACTGCTCATAAACTTCCAAGTAATTATTTGACTCGTGACATTTGCAAAAAGAAAATCATTTTTCATTTGCCATTTTATGAACTGAAAAGAATATTAAAGTTTTTCTTAGTTTGTTGTATTATATATTTGCATATGGTTTTCAGTAACTCACATATTTGTATATGGTTTTCTGTATTTTGCAGAGAACAAGCTGGAAAAACTTATTTGCATACGTGGGGCCTGGATTTCTTGTTTCCATTGCATACATCGACCCCGGAAACTGTAAGATCATTTCTTCATTTCTCTCTTCTGAAATAAAAGGAAATGTATAATTCCTGACAAGATTTGCTAACTATATTTTTACAATGGCTTGCAGTTGAAACGGATCTTCAATCAGGAGCACAATATAAATATGAGGTGTGTATGGTATTGTTTCATGCAGTTGTTTCAGCTTTGATTTTTGCAGATTTAAATTTTGTGATTGAATGCAATTAGGTTTTATGGAATAATTAATAGGTTGTTATACACCTATGCTCCAGTCTTCACATTACATTTTTGTCACATTAATGCTTTCAGTTACTATGGATCATATTGGTGGCGTCATGTGCTGCTCTTCTAATTCAAACAATGGCTGCTAATCTTGGGGTTGTCACTGGTACTTGATTTAGTAGTGTTTTGTTTTTTACTGAATAAACTGAATTTTAAATTTCCTTCTTTGTTATCAATACTTTTAAAAATTCTATTTTCAGGAATGCATCTAGCTGAGCATTGTAGAGCTGAATATTCTCGACTTCCCAACTTCATTCTTTGGGTGATTGCTGAAGTTGCAATAGTGGCTTGTGACATTCCCGAAGGTATAGTATACTACAGAGGAGAATTTACATTTTTGAACTGTTGCAAATTTTATTTAAGGAATACAAATGAGTCTAAGTTTTATATCGAGTAAACATAAAAAAATTGTCTTAAGTTCTTTTTGGCTTTCTATGCAGTAATTGGGACAGCCTTTGCATTGAACATGCTCTTCAACATACCTGTTTGGATTGGTGTTCTTCTGACAGGACTCAGTACATTGGTCCTCTTAGCATTACAACAATATGGGGTAGTTTTCTGTATTCTTTATCAAACCATTGTATGATATCTTATAATGGTTTGATATAATAATTTCTCTGCACCATATCAAACTGTTCGGGTAGTTGATATACGTCACAGATAAATTATTGTATGTTGAAGAAACTAATGATTGACATTGCATGTTCCATAAGCAAATGTTTACTAGAAAACAATCTGAGTAACTTTTTCTTGGGTGCTTAACAGGTTAGGAAACTTGAATTCTTCATTGCATTTCTAGTATTTACAATTGCTGGTTGCTTTATGGCTGAACTTGGATATGCAAAGCCTGTGGCCAAAGAAGTTGTGACGGGTCTATTTGTTCCAAAACTTAAGGGGAGTGGTGCCACTGGTCTAGCAATTTCACTCCTTGGAGCAATGGTTATGCCGTGGGTTCCTCTTGTCTTCCTTCTGCAGCCATTTCTTTCTTCTGTCTCTCAGTAATTTGATCTAAACTAGTGCTATGTTTCTTTGTTTACAATGCATTTGCTTCAGACACAATCTCTTCCTCCACTCAGCTCTGGTGCTTTCCAGGAAAATACCCCGATCAGTTCGTGGAATCAAAGTAAACATTTTATCTCTTGTATACATATATTCATAAGAATCCATTCATTTCCAGTTATAATTAAAAGGATGTTGGACCCTTTTTACTCTTATTAACGTTGTTTTTAAGATAAGTTTGCTGAATAAAGCAACATTAATCTTTACAATGGCACGTGCCTTTTGAAGGTAGAATTTTTATTAATTTATGTTAGGAATCCAAGTCTGAGTCTAAGTCCACATTAGGTAGAGGTGAGATAGTTGACTATTACAGATGAAAATCTATAAATTTAACGTCTTAAGATTTTTGAGTTGGAAATGGTATCAATTCCTTATGTGAATTGAGTTTATGTTTCATTAGTATTGTGTTTTTCTGGTGAAGCGCGTAGTGAAGTTGTTTGTGATGTCAATCACCATTCTCTTATCTTTGACAGGAGGCTTGCAGATTTTACATGATAGAAAGTGCCTTTGCTCTTACGGTGGCCTTCCTCATAAATATTTCTGTTATTTCTGTAAGTGGTGCAGTTTGCCATTCTTCAAACTTAAGCGCTGAAGATCAGAAAAGTTGTCAGGATTTGGATTTAAATAAAGCCTCTTTTTTATTAAGAGTAAGTAAAACGACTATCTGTACTTAGTTCTTGAGCTTCATATATCATTTTTGTTGGAAAGTGTGCTGATAAAATCATTGATGATATTTTTATGTGGTCCACACTCAGAATGTCTTGGGCAAATGGAGTTCAAAACTATTTGCAGTTGCTTTACTTGCCTCAGGTCAAAGTTCTACCATAACAGGAACATATGCAGGCCAATACGTCATGCAGGCATGATGTTTTTTTTTTCTTTTTCTGTTCTTTTGGCATTAAAAGGAGTACCTACTTCTACTTTTCATTTCACCTTAATTTGTATCTCATTTCAGGGATTTCTTGATTTGCGACTGAAATCATGGATTCGGAATCTGCTAACCCGTTGCTTAGCCATTGTTCCTAGTTTGATTGTTGCACTCATAGGTGGCTCTGCTGGAGCTGGAGAACTCATCATAATTGCATCGGTATGATTCCCTTGCTATTAGTTTCTCTCTCTGCTTTTTCAAAATATTGCTCAGAAGTGAACTTTAGACCTAACTTAATCTCAGAAAACTAATTTTAAGATGAGGTTTGCATCAAATTATATATTATGAAATCGTTTTACACCTCCCTTCATGTCAAAACATATACAATTTGAACATAAGACTAGATATTAGTGAGTGGTGCAATAGCCGATAGGTCCAACAAACAATAAATCTTCCAATAAGATTACACAATAGGCCGATTAAACAACAAATCTTGGTAAAATAGGTTTTTAACTCATGACTTTGATTGGTATTAAATCATTTTGTGTGCATGAAATCATTCCGTAATTTCTGTCAGATTGTGTATGGATAATTCTTGTGCATAATAATAACATTGATCTTGTGAGACTATCTTTTGGGATATGCTATAGTTTGTGCTGAAGTCCCTCTATGTCTGCTGATCAGATGATCTTATCATTTGAACTTCCTTTTGCTCTGATCCCACTCCTCAAGTTCACCAGCAGCAAAATCAAGATGGGAGAACATGTCAACTCAATCACGGTAACCTTTTTCATGATAAGAAAATCTGAAAGTTGTTAAAAATAGAAAAAAAAATTGTTGTTCTGCATCATGTCTGATAAATGATTTTGTATATATACTTCAATTGCAGATTTCAGCTGTTACTTGGATCATTGGTTCCCTCATCATGGGCATAAACATATACTATTTAATGACTAGCTTTGTGAAGTTGCTTCTTCATGCTCACTTAAGAATTGTGGCTAAGGTATTTCTGGGGATATTAGGATTTTCTGGTGTGGCACTATACATTGGAGGCATTGCATATTTAGTGTTTCGCAAAAATAAAAAGACTACACATGTTTTGACACTTAGTACATTGGAAGATCAGCAAATGGCTAATGCAGAAGGTGATGTATCAATGTATAGTCTCCCAAGAGAAGACATAGTAAGCATGCAATTGCCTCAAAAAAGGACTCCTGCTGAATTTGATTAAGGTAAATTAGCTAGATGAAGTCCTAAAAAAGGTTCTATCAGGAATAGAAAATAAGACCCAAATTTTTGTTAATTTTTAGAAATTTAGTATATGTAAAAGAGAACATTGCTTGCTACAAATTAAGTACCAAGTAATATTGAAACAATGCAACTATGTGTTATGTGTGGCTAACATAACTCCATAGAAGATAATAGTCTCTTCTTTGAATAATCAGCTTTTAGTTTATTCATTAAATGTTTTTTCTTGAAATATCAGTACCTTTGAAAATATAATAAAATTTGAAAAGTACCTTTGAAAAATGTAATTTATCATTTATATTAGTTCAAAATTTAAAAAACAAATCCATGATTTCGGGGATAATATTAATATACTTTTAAGACATAAAATGACAAAGTTATTTTCACATCCTGTTTGTTTGTCTTATCACGATTAGCGTCTCTCCTAAATTCAACCATCAATTATGTCACTCATAAATTAACCAACATCATAATCATGTAATATATATAGTATCGTTTCATTAATCAAAATCAATTTTCAAAACCACTAAAAATTATTTTAATAACCAATTAAAATAATTTAATTATTAATAAGACAAAGAATTTTAATGTTTTGAAATATAACAAAGAATCCTATGCATGGTTCACAAGATTCAACGACAACTCGACCAAGAAAATTTTTCTTCTTTTCCTGCATTGGTAAATCAAACTATGTAGCAGGTAATGAACTGGGTTAAGTCACTCACATATGTTTAAGAATCATCCACTTTTCATGTTCCATTGTTGAACTTCTTGTCCTACCATAAATAAGAACCTTCCTCCAACTACCATTTTCCCACATATACAGGGATAGGCAGTAACCAATCTTATCATTACAAGTCTGAGATTTGCAGGAAACTGTGATGTGAAAAAGATGAGAAACTTGTGGAGAATATAGACTTTGAGTAACGAAGTTGGTATATGTTTATTTCAACATTTTGGAGAAACTGACCTTAGCCTTAAGCCAGAGGTGTCACTGAGTTATTATTATTTTCATTTCTTTCATTTTCAGTGCAACCAAATACAGAGTGAAGTCAAACTCATTCAATGTCAACGTCTTTGTCTGTCGACAAATATCAAATTGCATGAAGTTGCTTGAACTTCTGAATATGAAAATAACGTGAAGCAAAGAAACATGATTACAAAAGGTGGAAAATCCATTAATATTATCAAATTTTACTTTTACAAGGCAGCAATTAGCATGAAGTGTGTCTTACAAACTCATAACACACGTACTTCTCAGGATCTTATATAATTAACTCAACACAGACTCATTTAATAATAACTACTTTAAACTTGTTAATGTATTGCAACCTAGCTAGTTAGGATTTAACTTCAATAAGAGTTTTCTTGCTTTGGGAGCACAGGAAGGTGGCCATTGTCTTGCAGATTTTTAACAGTGTCATATAGACTCTGCTTCACTGGGGTGAATTCCATTCCCAAATCTTTCAGCTTTTGGCTTGAAAACAAATAAGGTTTTACTCTCGGGTTCTTTTCATCTGAACATCTGCACAAATGAAATGTTATGTTAAGTCCCAATCTCTTACCAAAAATCAAATCAATAGTACTATTCTTTGATGGAAAACAGCTTTTACACAAGTTAATAACAAGCATATATCTAACTTCTTCAATCTTACATGTAATGATTTAACAATTATAAATGGTTGAGGTTTCAGGTTTTTCAATTCCAATCATATGATACATATATTATGTGTTGTTCTTCCAAGTAAAATGTGAAAGCAACCTATTCTTGGTGGTTAAAGTGTTTTTCTTTGCTGTGAAATTATAGAATTTGGTGGTATAAGTAAAGGTCATAAAGAAGTCAAAGTTGGTATACCTACACTACAGCTCAATACCTTTCTGATTTGACCCCACAAAGTTTTACATTTATAGTATCTACATTCTTGTATTCTACCTCACCAGAAAAATATATCATTGTTGGAAACTGGTACTCCAAATTAACAGAGCTATGACCAATTCATCTATTTCAAATTCTGTGCACAAATAAAATATTTTAATCAAGAGAACAAAGTCTTACTTGGTGGGAATTGGGTACTCTGGGAAAAACTTGGCCAAAATTTCAACGAGGTCACCACGATGCAGTGAACTTTCGGCACATATGTATCGACCAAAAGCTGAAGGAGTCTCATAAACAAGAACATGGGCTAGTGCCACATCCCTGACATGTACATAAGACTGTGTAGCATTTACATAGGTCTTAGCAGAGCCAGTAAGGTACTTTAGGATGTGAATTGTGCTAGCATTAATGGTAGGTTGAAGCAATGGACCAATAACCACAACTGGGTTCACCACAACCAAATCCACCCCTCTCTCTTTAGCTATATCCCATGCTGATTGTTCAGCCACCGTTTTCCCATAGCAGTACCAATTCTGTAGATCAAATAAACCATTCCATTGTCAAAACACACATTTCAAACATTAGATACACCTAAAAGGACACGTAACACGTAATTAATAGCATGTTTAAGTCATTGAATTGACCTTAGTATTCTTGCAGTATTCCAAATCACTCCAGAATGATTCATCAACCACCACATCCCTACTCGTGTTAGGGTTCATATACACCGTACCAATCGACGAAGTGAACACCACGCGCCGCACTTTTGCTTCTGCAGCTACTGTTATCACATTCTTCGTTCCATTCACTGCTGGCTCCACCATCTCTTCCTGTGCATCGCCAATTCAGTACAAAACCTTTAGTTCTTCATTTGAAAATAGACCCTTTACAATTTAGCAAGAGAATCTGTAAATTTGTGGAAAAAGAGAAAACTAACGGGGTTGTCGGTGACCGGAGAAGCGGTGTGGAAGACGCCGTCGCAGCCGTGAAAAGCGGCTTTAATGGAGTCAATATCAAAGAGATCAACTTTATGCAGAGTGAGTCTCTCCTTCGCTCCTTCCAACTTCTTCAAATGCGCATTCTTCGGATCCTCTGATATAATAATCATTCATTAATACAAATCCAACTCGAACATAACATAACAAAACATAAACTTCTGCTAATCAATACAACGTTAACTTTAAACAAACAAACAAACAAAAAAAGATAAATCAAATTAATCAATTAATTGATTTGATTAGCATGCAATGCAATATATATATAGTACGTACCTGGGTTTCGAACTGTTCCTCTCACAGTGTACCCTTTCTCTAACAGAACCTTCACAAGCCACGAAGCTATGTAGCCGCCGGCGCCGGTCACGCAGACGGTTTCGCCGGAGAGTGATGACGTGTCAGTTGGCATCTCGGCGGTGATTGATTGAGAGAAAAGGAATGAATGGGTGAATGAAAACGAAAGGAATAATAATAACACTATGAAGCTTCTTCTGGTTATGGAATACGAAAAGCAACATGTCCGAAGATGCCTTTTATAAACCTGCATGCACCCTTTTCCACCAATCTCGTATCACATCATTTACTACAGAGTAAAGAAAATCCTGTCAGAAAATTTCAATATAATAGTTTTTTTTGTTGTTAAATTATAATAAATTAGTCCGATTTATGATAAAAATAGAGAAAATAATTTTTTGCCTATTAAATTTTGACATTTTATAAATTTATGTGTTATTTTTTAAGTGATTTTTTATTTTTATTTATTTTTATTTTTAATATTTGAAAATTACTTTGAAGATGATATAAAATTGTCAAAAGTTTAGCAGTTGAAAGCAAAATAAGTTTCACGTTTACTTTCTCTTTTTTCGAAGTCAAAACTACATTTTACCGATAAACTGCATAAAATTTCATACTCGTTTTCCTATGTTGACCCTTCTGTATTCACATTTTATGGGAGTCGTAATTTTAATATTTAGAATTATTTCTTCATGTTTTTCAAGTTGCTCAATTTTATGAATTAAAATATACTATTGCTATAAATAAGTTGCTTGCGTTGAAAGCAGAAACTAAAGAAATTGAATTCACGACAAATGCAACTCATATTAATATCTCACAAAGATATTACACCATTTAATTAGTAAAAGCAGCTGCATCTATATACACCTAATCTTTGTAGAATATATATATATATATATTTATTTATTTATTTATACGAAATCTAGTGAGATTCATAAGACTCAAAAGTTTGCATTTTTCATCATTTATGGAATCAGTGACGATGATATCAAACAAAATATTGCTAAAAAGGGAAGGAAATTGGGGTCCCTGTTCTCTCTTTCTCCAGAAGCTATCACAAAAAAAATAGTTATATTTGTTAAATGTCATGGTTTCAAATAATTACTAAATTGGAGTTTTATGATTATGTTGTTAGCAGATGATGATTCAGAAAGAGAAATTAATTAATAATACCGATCGAACATGAGAAGCTTTCGGATTTTGGACATGTAAAGGACTGAAAATCACGTGACTAATTTAAGAGCTAAAGTTTAAAATTAAAATAAAATAAATAAATAAGGAGACGTATAATTAGTAAATTAATAACTGATGTAAATTCACATGGAGGCAATAGTAATTTATTTTTCTCTGTATTCTGTCGCTGATAATAAAAACAAAAGTTATTTTTCTTTCATGAAAAAAATATTACAATTGACCGTATGTTTCTAATAATGCACGTGGTTAATAGTTTTGTACAATTTTTTATATATTTTGAAAATATTTATATATAACGCACATGCGAACTTAAAGTTGTAAACGTGCTTTGAAGTCAAACTTAAGTTGACGGAAAACGCGCCTGATATTAATTTAACGTAAAATCATTTATTAACCTCGTAATCACGTTTTAATCTGCTGCATGCATAAGTGTGATCTTCAGTTACATGTTTATTTTTATTTTTATTTTTGTGTGTGTGAAACTAATATGCTTATAATATTTTATATATTATAAACAAAATTAACTGAGACTCTAAAATAGCATAATATACTTTTAATCATACTTATTATATCTTTAACCACTGTTGTTAAACATTTAATTATATCGTTTTTTTTAGGAAGAATAACTCAAAAACCATCTGAAAAACACTTAGTTTATAACCGTTGGTGTTCACTAAATTTTTTATTTCATATTTTTTTAATAACATTCTTAATGTGCTTTATACTTACTTTTGATTTCAAGTTTCCAACCGAATTTAAAATTTAATATAATGTTTTATCATCTTGGAAATGAAGAAACTTTTTGTAATTAAAATAAATTTTTTATACTAGTTTGATTCTATTAAATGTTCTTCTGACTTTGAATAGGGTTTTCGCAGTTTGGATCTAATAATTGTTCTTCTGACTTTGAATAGGGTTTTCACATTTTGATTCTATTATTTGTTATTCTGACTTTGAATAAGTTTTTTCATATTTTAAAACTTTATGCATTATCATTTTTTGCTTATTATTTCTATCACGCCTAAATTGCAATGTGAATAAAAACATTTTTCAATTCATCCCGACCATTATAAAATAAAATTAATATTTATTGATATTAATACAGAAAATATATTTGACATCCGTAACAAAATTATATTAATGTTAATTTTTTAACTATATCAAAATAAAAAGTAGCATTAACAATGATTGAAAAATAAATATGATTGAATTTAACTTGAAAGATACATCTAAAAAACATGTCAACTTTTATAACACTTTGAATTCAGCTGAATATATTGACGAAGATACCATAAGTAAAGTCAAACATTTCAAAATCTAATTTTTTAATAAAATTTAAAATGATCTAATTATAAAAAAAAAATTAAACTATTCTCATCCACTTTTAAAATTAAAACTTCTTTCAAAATTCTCCACCAGACAACGTGTCACAGAATATTTCAAACTCTTCATAGAAATAAATTATCCTTTAATCATTTATCCCGAAATATTTATATGGTGTATTCTTGTTTACGTTTTGTTTCATTCAAAGAATAATACGTGAATTATATATTTACGAAATGAATAAAGTTTTTATATAGAAAGAATATTGGTGTGGGTTGGCAAAATTTTGGTCACCGAGTGTTGGTTAATTATAGCTATCAATTAATAGAAGTTCGGGCACATATCTAGTAGTTTCTACCAAATTCTTAATTACCTAATTTATTTTAATTCATTTTTATCTTATAATTTATTTAGTTTATACTTCTTGTTATAAATAAACATAGTTCTATTATTATTATTATTATTATTATTATTATTAAAAATAAAAAATTTCTTTTTGTGTACGCATTAAATAGTAAATAAAACAATTCATAATGTTTCAACTTGGATTACTAATAATACCTTGTATAATTTGATAGTGTTATATTTGTTCCGTACGTTCATTTTTATCGTGAATTCCTCTTGCATACTTGTATTTCAAATCTTTTTCCCAAAAAAATAAAACCCTGCATGAAATAATAAATTCAAACTTGAATTAAGTCTCTTGTAATTTTAAATATTTTTAATTAAATTTTAGAGTAGAGAAAATTTTTATATTTTCCAATTGAGTTTGAGTTATTTGATTTTTTTATTGAATAAATAATGTGATTATTATTTTGCTTACCTGTCTTTACGTAAATATAAGATTTTATAGTTAATATAAAATAATATTATGATCGGTGTAAGATAATAAATTATTTTATTATTTTAATTAAAAATGTGTTAGATAATAAATATACTTACATCAATGATGATGACGATAAAATTTAACTTATCAATATAGATGATAACATGGAATTAATCTTGAGTCTGAAAATCTCATTTATGTTTTCGATAACAAATCAATAAAAATCATTTATCGTGTTACATTAAATGTAACATTATTTTATAAAACTTCATATTTCTTAATTTTTTTAATATATGAAGATAAACGAGTAAGATGGTGAAACAAAATAACAACTACTTACTTTACTGAAATAAATTTTAAACATTAAGAATTTAATTAAAAAATATAAAATTTTAAATACTCAATATATGAGAAAAAAAGGAAAATTTAATAAAGAAACTCGATTAAAAATAACTAACTATAAGATACTTGAAATTTAGTTAAACCTACATTTTATTTTTATGAAATTATATATATATATATATATATATATATATATATATATATATATATATATATATATATATTAAGTTAATTAAATTCTACAAAATCAGTTTGTAAGATAAGGTTTGCACTTATTTATATATTTTAAATTATTTTATCTCTAGTTGATATAAGACTTTCAACATCTATTTTATTTTTATAAAATTAATTTGAAAAATAAGATTTAATTATACTAATATATTGTAAATTATTATTATCTAGTTTGAAATTAAAAAAAAAAAAAAAGCAATCTAATATTGAGCACCAAGTGTATGAAAAAATGTAAACGAGAGATGTGGGAACAGAATCATAGTGCATGGGTCGTTTTGTAGTTAAGTGGAAAAAGCAAAATATGG
>Ga0214543_1003702_pt1 | contig 29524 bp, 46 predicted proteins | sample CNSS2metaG_FD_160094 | JGI IMG/M metagenome (GOLD analysis project Ga0214543, IMG submission 160094) | Root nodule microbial communities from cowpea collected in UCLA plant growth center, Los Angeles, California, USA - CNSS2 | ecosystem: Host-associated > Plants > Roots > Nodule | place: USA... | reverse complement strand
GAGGGGTGGGGTTGTATTCGCTTTCCTCCTCTGTGGGCTGGAAGGCTGGGGACCTTGCAGCCTCAGAGGCTTCCTTGGCCTTTCCCTTCAGGGTAGGATCAGCTTCGATCTTTCGCCTAAGGCGAGAGTTCTCTTGCCGCAGCGCCTCCATCTCATCAGCGCTGCGTTTCTTCAGATCTGCCAGCTCTTGTTGCATCTTCGCCTGGTCGTCCAGGATGGCGGCTAAGTCAGGGGTGATGCTAGCAGGTCCTGAGGGACCAGCATCCGCCTGCTTGTTCACTCCAGCTCTGTTGCGGGTGGAAACCATCTTCGGAGAAAAACGGGTACTAAAGGTGCTCCTCTTGAGTCCCACGGTGGGCGCCAATTGTTCCTACAGAGAACAAATAAGATGAGTTAGGCACAAGCGTCATCTTACATGTAGTCCGCTATCTCCTCAATTGGCCTCTTCTCAGTTGGTATATGTCGGTTTGGACCCAGGAAGGGTTACATGCAGAAGGTACTTCGAAGCTCAAGTGAGTCAAAACTCTCAAAAGGTCAAATCAGTGATTAATGAATGTGTACCTTTAATTACTGGGGTCCACGTGTATTTATATAGCATTAATCATGTTTGGTTATGCCATGGGCCGGGCCCTGGCTTGGGCTTTAGTTTAGGCTGTAAGTGGGTCAGGGCCCTAGCCCAGGCCCTTAGGACCTATTGAACACTAGGGGGTTTTAATTTTACTAAGTACATTGGAGTAGTCGGCCTAGGCCGACTACCACCAGTACAGTAATAGCATATTACATCGGTTTTTTTTGACATATTACATCAGTTTTATAACCGATGTTGTATCAGACGATGTAATAAGTGAAGACGTATTACATCGGTTGTCGAAGAACCGATGTAATAGATAAAACAGATATTACATCGGTTGTTTATGGGAACCGATGTAATATCTTGTACTATTTTTTTTAAATACAGTACAGGTTCTTCTAGCTTCTAAACCAAAATCTGAAATCATGACATTCTCCTTTCATTTTCTATAACAGGGTATATACATATTAAATATGTCGATCAATAAGAAATTACACAAAAAATAGTTAAACCAATTGATACATGGAAAAAAAAATATCAAATGCACCTTGGTGAAAGTCCAATATCTATCAAGAAAAATAATAAATATGTGAACCCACAAGTTGCAGCTATGTTGTTGAGTATGTGTCCCATTCCATAATAAAAGATAATCCATCTTCCCAGGACTTGGTATATGTGTCATCTGCTTCAATGATAGTACCCGTTGTAGGGCCCTTAATTAGAGTTATTACCAAATGTAAACTTACAAGGAATAAATGCAACACTTTAGCTTGCAATCCTTTTCATGTTGTTTACTTTTTTTATCTCCCATACTGTAGGTAAAAAAACAAACCCAACAATTAAAACTAGGGTAAAAAAAAGGCTATAGGGAGGAGAAAATGAAAGGACATTATAGATTTTGGTTCCTCTTTCATGTAGTTTATAACCTAACAATTCACCCCTTTCATAAAACTAAGCCAGATGATTTTCTTTTTTTATTAAAAATCATGTGAGATATTTGTAAGATCATGCGATAAGTAAGATTTTGCCATCATATTATTAAAATTTTACCAAATGACAAGCATCATGTTTCTCTTCTAGATCATCATGAAAATCATCTACCTCAAAATGCCCATCATCATCACCAACCACTCTAGGACAACCTGCAGGGAAGTTAAAACCATATTATTATCATACTCACATGTTGTCATTGCTTTTGGTTTTGGACTAATAAACGAAGACTCTATGCCAACTAATCAAATCGACTAATCATCTCCAAACATAAATCATCTTTGCATACGAGACCAAAATTTCCACAATGAATTAGAAGATTCTCATAATTTCTTATATGATCAGCACCATTGGATACAGAAGGGGACACTTTTCTTCGTCCACATATTCACTCTTGGCCATGATTCGAACACAGACATATTTTTTAGGCATGCATCTAAATTGGAATACTTAAGTATCGGCAAATTATTCAGAGGAAAATTGACTTTTAGGAGGATAGAACATGCTAACTTCCACCAATTCTATGTATCTTTTCAAATTTATCAATAATTAGGTAGCAGGAAACTATTCAGAAGGAAATGAGAAATTGCAAATAGAAATTTAGGAAGATAGAACATATCAAGTCCCATCATTGCTTCACAAGTGGTTCTAATTCATATATTCAGAAGCGATGTAGAGGAAACTCACCAAAAAATGTAGTGTTGCTGTGTAATCCTGACCTAGCACAAAAGCCATGCCCTCGAAAAATTGCAAATCCATGCCCTCGAAAGCCCTTCCATGATGCAGTGCTCTGTTTTTTGGCTTGAAAGAAACCCTAGACCCCAACAAACCACAAACACTGAAAAACTCACCGGAAAAAATGCCTACACAACCACACTTTAACGCACAACACCTAAACACAAAAACCCTTTTCGTTGGTGGCGGGGAAGAAGGATGCTAGTGGTGGTGGCTCGGAACGACGTTAGAGAGGCATGGGTTGAGTGTGATTCAACAACTGCCTAGGGTTAGGGTTGAGCGCGATGCAGCGGCATCATAGAGCTAGGGTTGAGCGGCAACAACGGTACTAATAGAGAAACTCCTTTAGGGAAACAATAGAGACCAAAAACAACTCTTGTTCGACGTTTGGAATGGAGAGATGCGTTTAGAACTAAATGAGGCACACAATCATGGTGAATGTGGCGTGAACGAGGCACGACTGGGTGATAACTGGTGAAACCTGATGTGAGTGAAAAAAGAATTGGAACGAAAGAGAAGAAGGGAAAGGCGCGTTTTTGAATAAAAACTAATACTACATCGGTTACCCGCACAACCGATGTAATATTGTTTCCAATATTTACGAAATTGTCACCGCATTATCTATTACATCATTTTCTTAATAAATGATGTTATATGTGGTTGTTATATCCACATTTTGCACTAGTGTACTTTCCTTGACGGTTTATGCTATCGGTTTAATTTGGTAAGGCTTAGGCCAACTTGGCCTAGGCTGACTACTTGACTGTCTTGGCATATATGTATCGTTTACTTATTTGGTCGAGTTTGGCTGGGTGCGGTACAACTTCTTTGATTCTTTTATATAAAACATTCTTTTATTTGGTTTCATTGTAAAAATATTTACATATGTCAAATGTTAAAGTGTTAATATTAAATATATTTTACTTATTTAATCGATGCGAATAATTATATTATGTTTTTATGGGGACAATATATATTTTGTGAGGTCTCCAGAGTGGTACACTAAGCTTTAAGATCTTTGCTCTAAGGGTATCTCGTCCTCAACTATCGGATGCACGGAGAGTGGGGATGCTTGCAAAAGACACTTTAATGTTAAATTCAGACCAAGATTCAGGGCTCTAATGTCAGAATAATAACGTAACATATATTTCGTAAAATGTGCCTTTTATAGTAGAGTTCATGGGCCTTACCTAGTTAAGCCTTGGTTTCGTAGTCCTAATTACCTTATAATCATGATAAATTACTTGAGTTTTGGTTACCTTTTCCTTATGGATGATTAGACTGACTTAATCAACCACCTAGTCTGGATACATGTCATTTTACTAAGTCGACATGCATTTGGCTAGTTCATGTACCACTTGGTTTTCAGTGGTTATTTTGGTATCTAGGAAGGAACGAGGACGGGTACCTAGGCCAGCTTCTTGGGATTGGTTGCCTTGGGGGACTAGGAAACTACAACAAAAATGACTTTAGACAACACTAAACGAGACCATAGGTATAAAAATGTGGTCTAAACATAGTAAAGGCAACACTTTTTTAAACGTGGTTTAAATATTATCCTAAGTTGCTTGTAAAAAGTATGGGCTCATCCATAAAAATGTAATCTAAAATCACTAAAAATTAAAGTTTTTATATTAGAAATATTCCCTCTCTCCTTTTTTGACTGAAAATGCAAAAGTCGGTTCCAACAATGTGAAAATTTGAATTTCTTCCCACCCTTTGATTTTAGACTGAAAATGCCAAGAGCTCATAGTGTTGAAAATGTGAAGTTTTGAAAAATACGTACATCAAAATCGTTGCCTGTCATGAGGATTTTGAGCAACAATTTTATTGTTGCCGTACTAAAAACTATGGCCTATTACCTACAACTATGGTCACCTAGACTACACCTAAAAACTGTTGTCTAAACTTTAACCCACGATTTTTATGGTTTAAGTCATAATTTTGTGTTGTTGCCTAAAGAGATTTTTGTTGTAGTGGGACGGGTACGTAGGTTGGCTCCTTAGGACTGGTTGCCTTGGGGGGGGGGGACGAGGACGGGTACTTATGTAACATCCCGACCGGATATTACGGATTTAAATAAATAAAATAAAGAAAAAACTAAATACTCGTCATTTAATATAACATCATTTTCCAAAAACGCGGAAAATTTAAAACTTTTATTATGTCAAATATAATCCAACAACCATAATTATAAACACAATTATAATATCTAAAAGTTGAGTAATAAAACGATTACAATTTATTTCAAAATCATAAAATATAAAAACTCCCAAGCTATCCCCGCTCCGTCGCTAAGCCTCACCAGATCCACCTGCAACAACACCATTTTCTCACGTGTACCGCACACACGATCATCGCCAAACACAAGCAGATAGGGTGAGCTTAACAGAGTAAATATATAAATATATATACATATATAAAACACTTATATATATATATATATCATATAATCACACCAAAGGAATTTCCTCCTTTGACTCCATATCACATGGCCACAACCATGTTATTCGTGTTCTACATCTTCTAGTGAGTACATCAAGGTGTCTTGCTGTCATACCTATCGGCCACAACCGATAGAGCAAGTGCGGGAAACCATGCTACGGATCATACACCATAATGCCAGGTGGAGTTCCCATAACGAACATAATTCGTAACGTCCCAAGATTACCAAACTCGTCAGATAATTATTGAGGAGGGCAATCTTTCTGGACCAAACCGTACTGGCCACAACCAGCAAATTCACACCAACAACACTCGTCAACCCGAGCTCAACTCAAGGGTTCCTCATGTTCATCCGCCATCCCGAGCTCAACTCGAGGGATGCCATTCCAAGCTCAACTCGAGGAATGCCACGTGCTTAACCCCTATCCCGAGCTCAACTCAAGGGATACGTTCCGAGCCACACTCAAGGAACATTAGCAAGCCAACCTTTGAAAAATCCCAAAAGCCTTGTAGATCACGCATATCAAAGCAACACAACACCAAGCTGCTGCAACACCATCGCTTGGCACAAATCACGAGACGCCAAGCTCAACAGTCTTCCAGGTCGCTTGGCGGGGGACACATACCCCTAGGCGCCAAGCGCCTCTGCACAATCTGACTTTGCATCTATCGCTTGGCGAAACTATCCCTGCCGCCAGGCGCTACGAGCTCCCAGTCCTCTCTATTCTAACGCTATCGCCTGGCGAAGCATAACTCGCCGCCAGGCGACTTATCAGTAGTTGCGTATTATTGGTTTTCTAGTCACTCAAGTCAGGTTGCACACTTAGGCTGGTTGTCCAAGCCCTCATTGAACTTCCCTAAATGAACTACGTCAATACTAACGTATTTCTCTCGTCACCCAAAAGTGCCTATGCCACTTTAGGTTCATAAGTCCAAGATTTTCCATTCTTAGATCAACTTAAATTCAACCTGCCAAACTCATATCCCGCTACTGTAATCTTCATAGACTTATACTCTCTCCATCACTCTGCATAGTACCGGGCCCTTAAAATCTTCAACTCATAATAACCTTTATAAGTTACTCATATTTGCACTACCCTTCTAGCTTAGTCACTTCAAGGTATATTGCCTTCATAAATCATAATCTACTTACCGGTTCAATCTCACTTTGTTTAAATAACTTGAAGTCCATTGTCATAACATCCAAGTATATTCAATATTCATGGTTAACATCCTTGCACTATCCATCTCATGCATTACCTCTCCACATAGTCTCTATCCAACTGATTTGAACTTTCTTTGTATACTCCAACTATCTTGGGTCAACTTTCCAATTTCTCCCACTGCACATCCAATACATACTCCCTACTTCTGGACTGGCACCTGGCGGCAAGCATGGTGCCGCCAAGCGATGCATATGAATTCTAGAAAATCCTAGAATTTCCTGTATCTCGATCCCCTGACTCGCTCTGACCTTAATTGATCAATTCATCTCATCATAACACCATAATAGGCACCCGAGTAGTAATTAACATACCATAGTTCAATCTCATTCAATTCCAAGCTGTAATTGATTACTAACCAAAGAATTCCCAATTATTCAAACCCTAGAACGTGAATATGGCCCATTCATCCAATTTCACTCTTATCACATCTTGATTTCGCAATTGTTCACTGTCATTTAATCAGTTAATGAACTAAGCGCCCTTTCCACCGATCAAAACTCACCAAGAAAGCCCAAAACATGAAAATCAAACCATTTTGGCTCGCATCGCCTGGCGGGGCAATCCCCACCGCTAGGCCCTTCATCAGGGAAACCCAGAATTGGGTGAACAAAGATGCGTCGCCTGGCAACACGCAGCTCTCTGCCAGGCAATTCCTCCCAAGAACCCATGAATACTCATGATCAACATGAGTCGCCTGGTGGCTACGAGTAGCCCACCAGGCGGTTTCTTGGATTTTTCCAGAAACGCGAATATTGCAAAATTTACAGTTTACATACATTCAATTGACATGCTTTTCATATAGATTAAACGCTATAATTTAAAGGAATGGGTTCAACTCCCCTAACCTGGTTTCCTTATCTTAGTTTGGACTCTTTCTGAGTTCCCTCTTGATCGCTAATGACCTTCCTTGGCTTCTATCCCAATTTAGCTCCTTGATTCACTCAACCCTCACAACACTCTCTCTAATTTCGTTCTCTGCTTTCTAACCTAAAATTGGCCTTTTAATGGTGCCTTAATGCTAGGTTAATGACCAAAAATGAAAAATTGGATTTAATTATGCTTGTAATTACTATTCAAGGACCACTATGGTTGTTTTTCGAGCCTCCCTTGGCTTCCCATTCAGCTAGGGTTTTCTCTAACCTTTCACATTCATGCCAAAGGAATTTTGGCAAAAAGAAAGTTTAGTTTACGTTCACCAAGGTTCAAACTCATACCATGCCAATGTCAAAACAACATATAACCATTTAACCAATTCATGTTTCATGATGATTAATATAATTCTATGATTATATTATCACTTAACATGATCAAACATATTATTAAAAATAATAATAATTAAATAACACACAAATGGCATACATTTGAGTACTCGAACCCAAGCCCTTTCACACAATCAAAGTACTCCCAACCATTTGAACTAATACTTTTCCACGTCACATCAATCAAATATTAAATGCCTTAAAGGCTTCCACTACCCGCATTAATTAATTATTTATTTATTTAATTAATTAAATTCCACGAGTCTTACAACTTACGTTGGCTTTCGAGGATTGGTTGCTATGGGGGACAAGGACGGGTAGCTAGGTTGGCTCCTTGGGACTGGTTGCCTTGGGGGACGAGGACGAGTACGCACCTTGGGGGAGGAGGACGAATAGTCCATCAACCCCCCAATCTTTATGTATTTAAATATTAAAGACTGCAAGGTGGCCTTATAGGTTCCAAGATTTTAGCTTATGAGCTTTTTGTGGTCATGCATTTTTGCAAAGAAAATTTGTGTTCTTTGGTCGTATGGCCCTATAGGTATAATAGCCCCACAACCACGAGAAGTGTAAGCGATGAAGAGGTTTGATGCGATAAAGTTATAGAGATATGATTGATGTTACGTGGTTAGGTGGGCGTTAGACTTGCTTTAGAATCGAGGTAAAGTTAGGAAGTCAAAGTGTTGCACTTAATTGGCCTTTTGATGGTTTTGGGATGGGTTGGGAGTTGCGAAGTCGCTTTTTATTTCTATAAATTGTGTGAACCTTAACCATTTTGCATCACAGCGTCTGAGTGTCTTGCAACAGTTCTATTCTCTTTCAAGGGTTCATGTCTCTCTGTTCTTGAACTCGCGATCACCAAGTATGTCGGTCAATGGTTCCAATGCTGACAGTGGTGGGTCGGATATAGGGATGACAAAAAAATCTGCTCATGCGGGTACCCGCAGATAAAATCTGCAACGAATAGTTGGTACCTGCGGGTAATAGATACCCGAGGGTAGCGGGTAATTTAATACACGTTCCTTAATGGGTTGGGGTCGGATATCATACTACCCGTAGTTGTGGGTACCCGCTAGCCGCTAAGAAAATGAATTTACATATTTATCCCTATTAGGTTATGAGATATTAGGTTGATGATGAAGTTCATTTCTTTTTTTGGCTCACTGATGTTGTCCAAGTGCTCTTTGCTCTTTGCTGAAATGGATTTGCGATCAGGTAAACCATGCTTCTTTTTTCATTTCCTCTCTTACACACTTAACCTTCATCTCCAAAAATTTATCTTGCTCCCTCCAAAGCTTTGTTTTTACTCAACAACCTTTGAGGTATTATCATTTTTGTTAACCCATTTTGCTTTCATTCTCTGCTCCCAGTTTTATATCATTGAATCTTCCGAAGGTTGTCCTCTAATCCTTTAAATTTCGAGTGAAGCTTCAAAAGGGGTATGTTTTCTATCTCTTATTTCAGTTATAGGTTAATACATGAACTTGAATTGTTCATTACTCAGATTATTTCTTATTGAATAAACTGAATTATCTAATTATTATTTTTCTGTCAGATTAAGTTCGTCTCTATATCTAGGGAATTGAGAGATATATTTTTTAAAAGTTGAAGTTGTGATAAGAGCTAAAATATGACACTAATTAACCGCCTAAAACAAGGCTATTAAAACCTGAAAACTTGTCTTCAAATGAAATGTTAAGACATAATTTTCTTTCTTTCTGGAGATATTAAAGCAGTGATCAACACAAGCTATTGTCGCAATCTGATACAAACATTCCATAAGATGGATACCGAAAGCATGAAATTAACATACATAATAATTGTTGTAGATTTTTTTAGTAGTAATCACATATTATTCTTGGAAATCTGTGTTAGATATGAGATAAGATAATTGTGTCTTAGCTTTATTTGTAGTTGGTAATGTTATAGTAGGATGGGGTCTGAATAGTCTTTGCCTATACCCCACACCACAGAATATGATACTTAAATCAATATCAATATATAATGACAGAGGAAAGGCATGATTAAAAAATTGATAAGACATATAAATTTAAGATAAGAAAAGAAATAGAAAAAAAGCATGTAATAAATATATATATATATTTAAGATGTCTATTTTCTTCATGAATAACTAAATGAAGAGGCCTAAAGCACAAGTTGTGATCATGCAAAGGGGATTAAAGGTTACAAAAAGTATGTGAACCTTGCAGATAAACTCACGTGAACCTAGGTTTTTACTATGATAGCAGAAGACCGAAGTTTCCTTTCTATTGGACGACCGACCCTTATAGGCGTAAAGATAAAATGCCCAAGAACTCCTTATCCGTGAAGACTAGGCAAATAGCGGAGACCCTTATAGGTGAGTTTGTTTTTCATTGTACTTTGTGTGATTTGTCTAATCTGAAGCAATTTCATTTTTGCAGGTTACATGGCTCAACATGCTACCAAGGTGGGAGAGGAGGAGAACATTTTTGCTAAGTTAAGATAGTAGATGGTAGATGTTGCTCAGAAGGAGGGCCAGTTTGGAGTTCCCAACATTACTAGGCTGGTAATGGAAACTCACAAGCCGAAAAGAGGGAAGGGAAAAGATAGGAGTCATATTAGGAGGTTGGCTAAGAGTGGCACTTCGTGTTCGTCTACTGGCGTGTCCTCTGAACTCGGTGTTACGGGGGATCTTGGTCTTCGCTTGAAGAAAAGCATCGACGTGAACATGACAGAGGAGGGACATGAGATGTTGGATACCGCAAATCATCATATTTATGTGAAGGCTTTGGATGAGTTCCAGGTGCGGACCCTGGTGATGAGCCGGATGGTAACTTCTTTATTATAGGGTGAGCTGGCTAATAAGGAGAAAGGACAGAAAGTCGTGGAGGATCTCACCGCTGCCCAGAAGAAAGTGAACAAAAAAAAGGTTGACTGTGGTAAGGAGAGGAAGAGGATGGAGGAAGAAATAAAAAAGTTCAAAGCCTCTATAAGGGCTTCCAGAAGGCTTTGAGGCAAGAAGATTTCCTATTTAAAGAGGTATCAATCAATGACTATCACTTCAACGTCGATATGGACATCTACGAGGGTCGCCTTATTGATGTGGGCGAGATTATGGCAGTTAAGGTGGCTAAGCATGCAGTAGAATCTGTTGGAGACAATGTATTGACCCCTTCTCCCACTATTGGCCTTGTTGTAGATGAATAAATGACATATGGTGATGATGACTAGTTTCATGGACTTTGGTCCCCATTTTCGTTGCAAAATATCAATTTGGTCCATCTATTTTTTTCTTATCTTAATTTGGTCCCTGTTTTAAGAAATTTGATGCAATCAAGTCCTTTCCATTAGTGGTACAATAACAACGTTAAATAGGATGTCACGTGTCAGTTCCTGGATTTTTTTAATTTTTAATTTTTTTAATTTTTTTTTAATTTTTCAAAAAAATAAATAATTTGTCACGTGTCAAGTTGTCGTCGTGCCACGTGGTAGTGACAAAGTGATTTGACAATGATAATATCACATGTCAGTATTATGCCCGGTGTCATTTCCTCATTCTTAATTGGTCCCTATATTTTAATTTTTGTCTCCATTTAGTCCAATTTTTTGTAAAAATTGTGCAATTTCATCCCTCCAAATTGAAACAAAAATTCATTTTTATATAAATGTTATACAAATATTGTACCACACCTAGCCGGTCCCACTAGCATATCAACACATATCACCCTTGACCGACATACCTATATCGGCAAGGCTGGGAGACTTGTAACATCCCTAAGGAATATTACTTAAAATAAATAATAAAAGAAATACAATATATCAAAAGTCGCATTAACAATACTTCCAACGCGGGAAAATTCAAATTTATGAAAAACACGCGCCAAAACTTATAACATAGATAATAAATGTGTTACAAGTTCCCAAGATTCGTGTTAATAAATGAAAACATAATAAAATACATGTGAGAAAAACCCCTAGCTCTAATCCCAAAGCTAGCCCTCACTCAGTCGCCTGGACGTCTTCAGCATCACCTGTATCAACATCTGCTCCCGTGTAACGAATCACACGATCATCGCCATACACAAACAAAAAGGGTGAGTTGAGAAAAATAAAACATCACATATAGCATAAGCAAGATAAGTCATACACCTATCTTAGTCAATCTACTTAGTTCTTGGCCAAGACCTTAACCCCAAGGCGTTATAGCCTTTAATCATACAAATGGTTAGCCTCGGACTCGGGAATATGATGCTCACACGAACATGCCCGCTCGTGATCCAGCCTCTACGAACCTCCCCGCTCGTAGTCCTGCTCTACGAACCTCCCAGATCGTAGTCCTGCCCGTAGTCCAACATATGTGATCCACCAGCCCCGTACCTCCCCGCACGTGGCATCTCTCAACGTGAGCACGGAACATACGAACCTACCTCGCTCGTATCCCCACACAAGAGTAACTGGATATGAACCTCCCCGCTCATATCATCACATGTTATCCACCATCCATGAACCTACTCGCTCATGGCACAGCATCTCCCAATCCAAGTATAGCATCATTACTTAAAGCAACACAATAAGTCATACTTTGCTGTAAAATCGCCTGGCGCGGCCCTAAGTGCCGCCAGGTGAAATCAGAGCAGCCCGCCTGGCGATCCTAGCCTCACCGCCAAGCGCCAGACCCTCTGCACAAAAGGTCCACTGATTCGCGTCTGCCTGGCGGGTCCCATCCTTCTGCCAGGCGCCAATTGTTGAAGAGCCCTCCCTTGAGCTCTTCTCGCTTGGCGCACCCATTCCAGCCCCAGGCGCTGTATCAGCAACACACCAGTTACTGTTATCGCACCTCAACAGGATGTCTCTCATTTTCTTAACCCATATAAGGTAGTAAACACTCTGTTTATCCCAACCTCAGTCTCAACACTTGGCACTCTACCCGTGAAACCATTACCTATAGTTTCCACTCTCAATCACTCAATAAAGTTTAAAATTTACCAAGTCCTTAAATAATCAGCCCATGATCTAATCTAACTTGAAATGAGGTCAATACACAGTACCTTAACACACAATACCAACCCGAATTGAATTACCATAAAATTAGTCCTTCTACTCCTTTAGCCTTAAATTCAGACCACGAAATCCATCTCCCACACCATGTCTCATGATAACACGCTATCTCGTGCCCCATTCATATATCATTAACTAAGACTATACTTTCCAAACCTGTAGCTGAATCAAAACCGTTATACCCCCTATTTGAAATAAACTTTCCTTCAATCCCATCATACTACGCTCTCCTTCATGTTTGTTCCAATACACACCATTCAACAGTACCATTATATCGTTCCTCACTGTTTCGTCAATGGTTTCCCAGTACCACTCACACAACTAGAACTCTCTCTTCATTTTACAATATCGAAAATTATAAACAGCCCATGTGCCACGCCATCGCCTAACGGCAAACCTAACACCGCCGGGCGATACACCAGACCCAGTCTAAAACTAGGTTTCTCCCTACCTGCAATTTTGTCAACCATAACCAATATCCATTCCTATTGCTACAAACACTCAAATACGACAATATATATATACCATGGCTCCACTTTTGTTTGCAAATCAATTCATAACATATTCTTAACCTCTACCCTCACGCGTATGATCATGAATGATCCATCCCGAGAGGGTCTAAACCCCACCATTTTTCAATTATAATCAGTTCCAAGTTAAGATAACACCCAATAGGATCAGCACGTTTGAATTTCATGAATTACAATGACTCTTCACACCCACAACAACAAAAGCAGCCAACGACCACAAGCATTGTCGCGCCGCCTGGCGGATATTCATCCCTGCCAGGTGGTTTAAGTTAACAAAGGCCAAAACCACACACAGATTGATGAACCGCCTGGCGGCACATGCATGCCCGCCAGGCGGTTTCTGGGTAGAACCCAGAAAACGTGAAAAATAGTGCAGACAGGGCAGAGATTCTATACACATATGATCATACGAGGCACAATGTAATGACTATGATAAAAAGCACCCAAAAACAACTCCCCTTACCTGGATTCCTTGCTAAACTCAAATTGGTATGCGTATCCCTTCACAAAAACCTTCCTATCCTTTGCTTTCCACTCCCACCTACGAGATTTCAGTCTCACCACTCCTTTCAATCAGCCCCAATACTCTGGAAAACCATTGCTTATGATGAGCACGAATTCACAGCACTCTATTTCTCCTCTACTGAACTTCTCTCTCTCACTTACTACTATAATTATGTGCACTTAACACCAAAAACGAAAATTGCTATTTAAGTTTCCTGTTTAATGGTTAATCATGGTCCCCATTCAGCTGTTTCCAGCCCCTTACGCTGCCCTTCTTGGCATATAGGGTTTTCACGCCTCTTCAATCCCATGAAAAAATAAAATTAGGCCAAAAAGAGAGTTTAATTTGGTTCTTAGCAAGACTTGAACCCACCACCAATCAATCCACCAAGTTAAAAGCACAACCAATTCAACCAAATCATCTTTCGTGATAACTCCTACAACTTTAGGAATTTATCATCACGTCAAGCCTTCAATATATAACTAAACAAAAATGCATAATTTAAATAACATCCAAGTAGCATACATAGGACTCAAACCCAAGTCCTTTCACACAATAAAAGTACTCTCAACCACTTGAGCTAGCACTTTTCCACGTCCTAGTTCCACACATTAAATGCTTTAAATGCTTCTATTACCCGCAATAATTAAATAATTATTTAAATAACTATTTAATTTTTTCTCGGGTCTTACATTACCCCACCTTTAAAGATTTTCGTCCTCGAAAATAAGACTTACCAAGAAATAAGTGCGGATAGGACGGCCTCATGCGATCCTCCATCTCCCAGGTCATCTCCTGAGTAGTCTCATCCCACAGCACTTTCACGGTCCTGATTTCCTTCCCTCGCAGCTTTTTCACTTGTGAGTCTAGAATTCGCACCGGTCCAGTGTTCACAGTCAAATCCTCCCTAATCTGAATATCGCCTGACTCTAGGACGTGAGATGGATCTGCAATGTATTTCCTCAACTGAGAAACATGAAACACATTATGCAGATTCGCCAAGTGTGGTGGCAGGGCGATCTCATAAGCTGCAGCACCAATTCTCCTCAAAATTTGATAAGGCCCAACAAACCTCGAAGTTAACTTCCTTGATTTGATGGCCCTCCCAATACCTGCCATCGGTGTCACCCTAAGGAATACATGATCCCCAGCCTCGAACTCTAGAGATCGCCTCCTCTTATCTGCGTATGACTTCTGTCTGCTCTGAGTAGCCCTCATTCTCTCCTGAATCGCCCTGACCTTCTCAAAAGTCTGCTGTAGAAATTCGGGACCCAACACCAACGATTCCCCATCCTGATTCCAACACAACGGTGTCCTACACTGCCGTCCATACAACGCTTCATAAGGAGCCATACCAATACTGGAGTGATAGCTATTGTTGTACGTGAACTCCACTAATGGAAGCATCTCACTCCAACTTCCAATATGATCCAGCACACAAGCCCTCAAAAGATCTTCCAAAGACTAGATTGTACGCTCTGACTGCCCATCGGTCTATGGATGGTATGCAGAACTCATCCTCAACTGAGTCCCCAACGCTACCTGTAGAGACTGCCAAAAGTGAGATGTGAATCTTGGGTCTCTGTCTGATACTATACTAGCAGGCACACCATCCAACCTGACCACTTCACGCACATATAACTCGGCCAATTTATCCAATGACCACTTCTAATTAATGGCAAGGAAATGAGCACACTTGGTCAACCTGTCCACTATTACCCAGATTGAATCATGCCCTTTAACCGACCTCGGCAACTGAGTTACGAAATCCATGGCAATATTATCCCATTTCCACTGAGGAATATCCAACGGCTCTAAAGTACCCCCTGGTCGTTGGTGTTCAATCTTAGCCTTTTGGCATACCAGGCACGATGCTACAAAAACAGCAATATCGGTTTTCATCCCATTCCACCAGAAGGACTCTTTCAGATCCTAATACATCTTAGTCATACCTGGGTGTATGCTAAGATGGCTTTTATGCCCTTCCTCCATGATATGTTTCCTCAACCTCCAATTTCCAGGCACGCAGACTCTATCTCTAAACCGTAGGATACCGTCTGACCCGATCCTGTAATCCTTCCCTTTCTCAGTCCCTATCCAACTCACATATTGTTGTAACTCAGCATCATTCTTCTATTGATCACGGATGGTCTCCAACACATCACTAGTCAGTGTAAGAACACTGTATCTGATGGAATCCTCACTCAGTTGTATACCCAGGTTCATATCCCTAAGCTTCTCAATTAACTCTAACTCCTTCACCATCATAGTTGAGATATGTATCCTTTTCCGACTCAAGGCGTCCGCAACAACATTAGCTTTACCAGGGTGGTAAAGCAATTCGAAATCATAATCCTTGAGATACTCCATGCAGCGCTGATGTCTCACATTTAGCTCCTTCTGATCGAACAGATATTTCAAGCTTTTATGATCACTAAAAACCTGAAATTGGGAGCCATACAAATAGTGCATCCATGTCTTAAGGGCAAACACTATAGCGGCCAGCTCCAAATTGTGGGTAGGGTAGTTCTTCTCGTGCACCTTTAACTGTCTAGAAGCATAGGCTACCGGCCTCTTCTCCTGCATTAGTACACAACCCAAACCATGGTAGGATGCATCGCAGTATACCTCAAACACTTTACTGGTATCTGGAATAATAAGAATCGGAGTTGTAGTCAACCTCCACTTCATCTCCTCGAAACATTCCTCGCACTTATCAGTCCAGGAGAAGGGTTGATCCTTTCTAGTGAGTTGAGTTAATTGACTCACCATTTTAGAAAACCCCTCTATAAACCTCCTGTAGTACCCAGCCAACCCCAAGAAACTTCTGACTTCTGTTACTGTCTGAGGTCTTTCCCACTTTAACATCGTCTCAATCTTGCTCGGGTCTACTGCAATACCATGCGAAGAGATCACATGCTCCAGAAATTGCACATCGTCCAACCAGAATTCACATTTGGACAATTTGTCGTACAACTGATGTTCTCTCAACACCTCCAATACAATTCTCAAATGACCCGCATGTTCCTCCCTAGTCTGAGAGTATATGAGGATGTCATCTATAAACACCCCTACAAATTTGTCCAGATATGGCCTGAAAATGCGGTTCATATAATCCATGAAGACAGTTGGAGCATTGGTCACTCCAAATGGCATCACGACATATTCGTAATGTTCATATCTCGATCTGAAAGTTGTCTTCTGAACGTCCTCTGGCTTGACTAAGATCCGATGACAGCCAAACCTTAAGTCGATCTTAGAGAACACACATGCCCCTCTCAGCTGATCCAATAGATCATCAATCCTTGGCAGTGGGTATTTATTCTTTATCGTCAATTTATTCAACTGCCGATAATCGACGCACAACCGAGAACTACCATCCTTCTTCTTTACTAGTAACACCGGAGCTCCCCACGGTGAGGCACTGGGTCGGATAAATTTCTTCTCTAGCAAGTCTTCTATCTGTTTCTTCAACTCTGCTAGTTCAGCTGGTGCCATTTTGTACGGTGCTGCCGACACTGGACCCGCTCTAGGGATTAGATCAATTGAGAAATCTATATCCCGGCTGGGTGGTAACTCAGGTATCTCATCTGGAAATACGTCGGCGTATTCATCCACCACTGGTATCTTACTAATCTGCTCCTCTGTACTCATCTTCTCCTGGGCCACTATCACAAAACAAGTAGACCCCTCCTTCATCTCTTTCACTGCCTCTCCCGACGTCACCAACTCTATCCCCTCTATTTCTGGGAACACAATTATGCGCCGTCCACAATCAAGCACCACATGGTTGATAGACAGCCAGTCCATTCCCAGTATGACCTCCAATCCCTCCAAGGGCAAACAAACTAGATTTACCTTGAAGCGTCTACCCTCTACTTCCATCAAGCATCCAACACAGGCTAAATTTGTTGAAACCTGTCCAGATGCCGGTGTCGAGACTATCATCTCGCATCCCAGGTCACGAGTAGACAACCCTAATCTCTCCACACAGTCAAGGGATATGAAGGAGTGCGAAGCTCATGAGTCAAACAACACTAGCACACTGTTACCAAATAGAAAGCAATAATCCAGAATCAAGTTACCTGACCGGGTGGCCTCTGTGCTGATCATGGCAAAAACCCGGCCTGTTGCTCTCGGCCTGTCAGACGAAGGTGGCTGAGATCGTGATATTGGAGTAGTCTTCCTATTAGGACATTTGTTGGCAAAATGTCCTGGCTGGTCACATGCGTAGCACTTGCGAGTGCGCAAAAACCCCTTTGATTTGACTTCTAACATCCCTTCACCGACCATCAACCCTTTCTCGCCTTTAGCCTTAACACTGTTCATCACACTTAAAGGTTGGGGGACTGGTGTACCACACCTAGCTGGCCCCACTAGCATATCAACACATATCACCCTTGATCGACATACCTATATCGGCAAAGCTGGGAGACTGGTGTACCACACCGAGCCAACTTAACAAAATAATAATAAAACGATCACCACACCTATACACCAAAATATTCAAGTAACCGGTTTGGGCTGGGCTGACCTAAGCCTAGCCGGCCTGAACCGATAATATAAACATCTAGAGGAATAACCTGCCTAAGATAGCATATGAGCAATACAAACCGCCAAAGGGAGTAGTCGGTTTGGGCCGACAACCTTAATACACTTAGCAAAATCAAAGCCCCCTAATATCCAATGAGTCCACAATAATCGACCTAAGGGCCTGGGTTAAGGCCCAGGTCCACTTACAGCCCAAACTAGGGTCCAAGCTAGGGCCCGGCCCATGGCATGACCAGACATAATTAATACTCTATAAATACACATGGATCTCAGTAATTATAGGTACGCATTCATTACTCCATTAATCACCTGATTTGACTATTTGAGAGCTTTGGCTGACTTGAGCTTCGGAGTCCCTTCTGCAGGTAACCCCTCTTGGGTCCAAGCAGATATGTGCCAACCGGGAAGAGGCCAACTGAGGAGATAGCGGGCTGCATAGGTAAGGTGACACTTGTGCCTAACTTATCTTGTTTGTTCTCTGCAGGAATAATTGGCGCCCACCGTGGGGCACGAGACAACACCTTAGTACCCATTTTTCTCTAAAGATGGTTTCAACCCGCAGTAGAGCTGGAGTTAACAAGCAGGCAGATGCTGGTCCCTCGGGACCTGCTAACATCACCCCTGACCTGGCCGCCATCCTAGATGGCCAGGCCAAAATGCAACAGGAGCTGGCAGATATGAAGAAACGCAGCGCTAATGAGATGGAGGCACTACGACAAGAGAATTCTCGCCTCAAGTGAAAGATCGAAGCCGATCCCACCCAGAAAGGAAAAGCCAAGAAGGCGTCTGAGGCTGCAAGGTCCACGGCCTTCCAGCCCACAGAAGAAGAAAGCGAATACAACCCCACCCCTCACACTTTCACCACCACCCAACAAACACCCATTCCCTCCACCCATCCCACTCACTTCCCCTCCACCTAACCGGGGCACACCGCAGCCCCTACCCCTGCTGCTACCCTCCCCACCACCCAGGTCCCCTACAACATACCCATCACCCTACACCCTACCCATGTCCCACCTTACAACCCATACTACCTTCCAGCAACCCACATACCTCCTCACAACTTCACCTCTACCTTTCCCACTTTTGTCCACCATTCCATTCCCCCCCACCCGCTACCATCCCACCAACCCAGACGTCGCCACCCCTTCACCGACTTCATCGCCAACACCCCCCTTCCTGCCTAGTGGGAATCCTTCACACTGGACCACTACACCGGTGAAATCGACCCTAACAAACATCTTAAAGTCTACATCACCCATGTCGCCCTGTACACGTCCCAAGACGCAATCTTTTGCAAAGCCTTTTCCACCACCCTCAAAGGCTCTGCTCTAGAATGGTTCACAACCCTTCCACCCTAATCCATCGACAGTTTCAACGCTCTCTCCCATATGTTCTCAACCCATTTCGCTGGCAGCCGACCACATCAAACCACTACAATCTCCTTCCTAGGCATCAAGCAAGAACAAGGTGAACCACTCAGGGCATTCATCGATCGTTTCAGTAAGGCAGCCCTTCGTACCCCACACCTCAACTAGGAAATGATGCTCCAATGTATACCACTCACCCTACAACCCGGCCCCTTCGCCAATAATGTCTACCTCCACCCACCTACCTCTATGCACGAGCTCAAGTTACGTGCGGCTGACTATGTTCGCATGGAGGAAATGCAAACCCTCCACACCAAATTCTGCAATGACTATGCAGCCACCACCGCCAACCCCACCCCCCCCCCCCCCCCCCCCCCCCCCCCCCCCCCCGCCCTGATAACCGCCCACGCGAGCTCCGCCAACCCCGTTTTACCTGATATGCCCCCCTTATTGTAGCCTGATCCCGCCTCCTTGATGAGGCCCTGCAAGCTGACCTCATTCCACCACCACGAAGACAACCACTCCCCCTAATGCTGATATGACCAAATATTGTCGCTACCACCGCAACCATGGCACACTACAGAAGACTACCAAGCACTCTAAGATAAAATAGAAGAACTGGTCCGTGCTGGTCACTTTCGCCGCTTCATCCGCAGAGATGATCATCCTTCTCGAGCCCGTCACCTCCCTGACCATAGGCGCCCTCCACACGACTCTCGCGACGACAGACACCCCGCCCAACCCGCTAACCAGGATCCCCAACCGGCTCGCACCGAAATCACCCTCACCGATCCTCCCCTACATGGCATTATCAACACCATCTCTGGTGGCTTAGTTAGTGGAGGATCCACTTTTTCTGCCAGAAAAAAATACCTCTGCCATATCCAATCCATCAACCATATTACCCATTCCCATCACAGACACCGCATGCCTCATATCAACTTCACAAACGACGACTTTCACGGCTTCGACCACCAACAAGACGACTCCATGGTCATCACTGTTGAAATCGAAAACTACACCGTTAAGAAAGTCCTTGTTGACTAGGGCAGCTCTGTCGACATCCTCTACTGGGCCACATATCAAAAACTCCAGCTCCCAGACACTGCCATGGTTCAATATGACGAATCAATCTATGGCTTCTCTGGCGAACAAGTTTCCACCCGCGGCTACATTGACCTTCATACCGTGTCCCGCGATGGAACCCAAACTAAAACCATTCCCATCTGCTTCCTTATCGTTGACGTGCCCACATCCTACAATGTCCTCCTTGGTCGTCCTGCGCTCAACACCCTCAGCGTTGTCGTCTCCACCCTTCATCTGGCCATGAAGTTCCCTTCCCCTTCTGGCGACATCCTCACCGTCCATTGCGACCAACGCTGGCACGCGAATTCTACATGGCCAGCCTACGCCCACAACTCCCAATCCAGCAAACCAACCATATTGAGCGACCACCTGGCTCCGGCATCGCTCTATCGGGCGAAGATCTAGACCCTAGAGTGGGCCAGGATGTTCGTCTTGAGCCTGTCGAAGAAACCTCCCCTCTAGAACTTCCGAATGGCCACTCCATCGACTTAGGCACCGGTTTAAACTCTAACGAGCGTTCCATCATCACACTTATCCTAGTCAGCAACACGGACCTTTTCGCTTGGTCAGCCGTTGACTTACCTGGGGTAGACCCTCTAGTAGCATCCCACAAGCTATCCATCTACAAAGAAGCCCCCTACATCTCCCAGAAAAAATGCAAACTCGGCGAAGAACGACGCCTAGCAGCTAAGGCTGGGGCTGATAAGTTACTGAGCGCAGGATTCATCGAAGAAGCTCAATACACCACTTGGCTTTCTAATGTAGTCTTGGTGAAGAAAGCCAATGGCAAATGGTGCATGTGTGTAGACTACACAGATCTAAACACGGCCTGTCCTCGAGATGCCTACCCCTTACCCAATATCGACCGACTTGTTGATGACGCGACAGGGAATAAAGTACTTAGTTTCTTGGATGCATATTTTGGATACAACCAAATCCCTATGGCCGCATCTAACATGAACAAGACCGCCTTCATCATGGATGACACCAAGTACTTTTACAGAGTTATGCCCTTTGGTCTTAAAAACGCTGGAGCAACCTACCAACGGTTGATGGACAAAGTTTTCAGCCATCTGATGGGACAATGTGTCGAAGTATACGTCAACGACATGGTTGTCAAGTCTCCAAGCCACCACCAACACGCCCAGGACCTCCTAGCGGTCTTCTCCGCATTGCGCCAATACAACCTTTGCCTCAACCCCGACAAGTGTGTATTCGGCGTCGATCGCGGTAAATTTTTCGGATTCATGTTAACCCAGCGCGGTATAGAGGCCAATCCTGAAAAGTGCAATGCGATTATCGAAATGCATAGTCCCACCACCATCAAAGAGGTCCAACGCCTCATAGGCCGCCTTACAGCCATTTCCCGCTTCTTGCCCAAACTGGCTGAACAAACCCAACCCATAGTCCAACTCCTCAAAAAATCTGCCCGGTTCACGTGGATGGACGACTATGAACAAATTTTTCAGAAACTAAAAACCACCCTCACCTCACCACCTATCCTCCACAAGTCGGACACTCGTCAACCCCTACTAGTTTACATCACAGCCACCGACCACACCATCAATGTCGCGCTTGTCAAAGATATAGAGGGCGCGCAGCATCTTGTTACTTTATTAGCAGAAGGCTACAGGATCCTGAAACCAGATATCAAATGGTGGAAAAGTTGGTCATGTCCTTGGTCCACGCAGCTCGCCGCCTGCACCCATACTTCCAAAACCACAACATCACCGTCAAAACCGACTACCCAATCCAGAAGATATTGCAAAAACCAGACCTGGCAGGACGGATGTCATCCTGGGCCGTCGAGCTGTCGGAATTCAACATTTGTTACAAACCCCATGGCCCCATTCAAGCTAGTGCCTCCTAGATTTTATTAATATCCTCCAACAGACACCCACAAAGGACCAGTGGACGCTTCATGTAGATGGTTCCTTAAATCTGAAAGGTGTCGGTGCTGGTATCGTGTTAGAAGGACCTAACGATATCCTCATCGAGAAATCCCTCCACTTCGCCTTCAAAACATCCAACAATCAAGCCGAGTACAAAGCCATCATCGTCGGCGTTTCCCTTGCCCGCGAGGTTGGCGTCAAAACTCTAACGTGCAAAACCGACTCCAAGCTTACTGTGGGTCACCTAAATGACAAATTCTAGATTAAAGACCCCATCCTTCTACAATATTACCATCTGGTCCGCGCAGTCATTCAATCCGCTTTTCAACAAGTCCGCATTGAACACATTCCCAGGATCGACAACATCAAAGCCGACATCCTATCCAAATTAGCCAGCACCAAATTAAAAAGTCATCACTAATCCCTATTACAATAATCTCTATCCACTCATTCAAATCACAAATACCTGCCACAACCTAACCCACACCCTAGCCGACAACATCACCCCTCCCCAAACCCACAACTGGACCACCCCTTATATCCAATATCTCCAAACCGACAACCCCCTACAAGATGTTGACAAAACTTGGCTGGCTAAAGCCGTCAGATATACCATGATAGGCAATGACCTCTACAAACGCGGATATGGCCAACCGCTTCTCAAATGTGTCACTGCGGAACAAGCGCAGTATATAATTAAGGAGCTGCATGAAGGCATCTGCGGCTACCATTCCGGCGCACGTACTATGGCCACCATAGTTCTTCGAGCCGGTTACTTCTGGCCAACTATAGAAGCGGATTGTCAGGACTATGTCAAAAAATGCAAACCATGTGAAAAACACGGTAACCTCATCCACCAGAAACAAGAACAACTCCATTCCATACTATCCCCATGGCCCTTCGCTAAATGGGGAATGGATATCCTCGGCCCCTTCTCTCCCGACAAGGGCCAGGTAAAATTCCTGATAGTAGCGGTTAATTATTTCACTAAGTGGATAGAAGCCAAACCGCTGACCACTATCACAGCCCAGTAGGTCCAGCAATTTGTCTGGAAAGATATCATATGCCGATATGACATTCTGCATACTATCATTATTGATAATGACCGACAATTCATAGATAAGGAACTAGCCAAGTTCTACACTGGTCTGGGCATCAAACACATAACTAGTTTTGTAGAACACCCACAAACCAATGGACAAGCAGAGGCGGCCAACAAAGTTATTCTAATGGAACTACGCAAACGGTTAGACAACGCCAAAGGCCGATGGCCCAAAGAATTGGTAGAATTGCTATGGGCCTACAGATGCACCCCTCAGTCAGCAACAAACGAGTCCCCATTCAGCCTAGTTTACAGAGCAGACACCATGATACCCGTCGAAATTGGCGAACCATCCCTACGCCGAGAACTATACGACCCAACCCACAACCATCAAAACATGGCCACTCACCTCGACCTCCTACCCGAACTCAGAGAAAAAGCACAAATACGCAACATAGCCGCCAAACAAAGAGTTGCCAGAAAGTATAACGCAAACCTATGTCCAAGATCATTCATAAAAGGAGACTTGGTGTGGAGAATGGCCAGCAGTGCAAGGAAGAAGGATGGCAAGTTCTCCGCCAATTGGGACAGCCCATATCGCATACGTGAAGACGCGGGGGGAGGAGCATATCGTTTGGAGCATTTATCTGGGGAGGAAATACCTAATACGTGGAATGTGTCCCACCTCAAGTTTTACTTTAGTTAAACATATACTGTATCACATCTAAACGCTTGTAACCCTGGGTGTACTCTTTTTCCTCACCTAGTCTTTTTTCCCTAAGGAGGGTTTTGGCCAGGGAGGTTTTAACGAGGCACCGCAGATTCAATGAATAATATAAAGGGTTCCCAACTTTACAACTATTCTTTACTTCACCTCTCATAGTTCGCTTAAGTTCCCCACCCTTAACACAAGTAAGCAGCCTGGGTCGAACACCCTTAATTCGTTGGCTAATTCGCTTAAGTTCCCCACCCTTACCACAAGTAAGCGGCCTGGGTCGAACACCCTTAATTCGTTGGTTAAGTCGCTTAAGTTCCCCACCCTTACCACAAGTAAGCGGCCTGGGTCGAACACCCTTAATTCATTGGTTAAATTGCTTAAGTTCCCCACCCTTACCACAAGTAAGTGGCTTGGGTTGAACACCCTTAATTCGTTGGTTAAGTTGCTTAAGTTCCCCACCCTTACCACAAGTAAGCGGCCTGGGTCGAACACCCTTAACATACAGTCGAGTTCGTCAAACATAACATACATCACAAATCATTAACATCATACATACAAGATAGCAAACAAAGCATTATTCACATTTAACATAAACACAAAGCAATGTACCAAGTATCACGAACATAATGTACCGATTATTATAGACATAGGCTCAATAATTGTTTCAAATCATTTAAGAGTAAAAGTCCTATTCTACTGAATCGTTGTCCCCCTCCACGACATCCTTCGTCCCCTTCTCCTCCTCCACCGCTTCCTTCTCTGCTTCCCCATTCGGGCTACTCTCGTCTTCATTAATAAGCTGCCCGTCAACAACATCCTTGTTCACGTCAAATCTTGAATCAGCTACATCCACATCTTGATAAAAGAAGGCCACTTGTCGCAACCCCTTCTGAAAACCATTAATATGTTCCTAGATGATACAACCCTTCAAGTCATCAAGTTCAACCGCAGCACCATCATACTTCTCCTTCAAATCGTCATAATCTGCCTCCAAATCCTCTATCTTCTTGTTAAGTTTTCCCTCCGAATCCAAACAACGAACTTTCCATGTTCCCAGCCTTTTCCTCTCCTCCTCCCAACTCTCCCTTTCCTTCTTCCAAGCGGCCCTCTCCTCCTCAAACTTATCGACCTTTCCTTGCAACTCCTCCACTTTTTTCCTACCCCCTCCTTTACTTCTCACCAATACAGAGACCCAACACGTCAACTCAATATCAACGCCTTACTTCCAAATTCGACCATCGTCCTCACAAGATGATCCGCCTCCATACCGTCAATGGAGTTGATGATGGTATCTGGAAGGTTGATCGCAATATCTTTTCTAACAGATATCTCCGGTAACTCAATCAAGCCGGACTCTAGCCCCTTCGTCCCACTAATCGATCCCGCCCCAAGCAATGTCGCCCTCACCTTCTTTACATTTTTTCCCCTTGCCGGGTCGAGGCGGCAACTCGACCTTCCTCTTCATCCCGCCATGCACGTGAACCTCAACCAACGATTCCGGCAGGTTGGGAACATCAGTATTCCCAGCTGCCTTGGCCTTTGCAGCAATTTCTTTCCTCAACATCTGGAAAAACGTCAAATTCTTCTTTCCGGATTGCGCCATGTGCCCTACAATAACATATCAAAACCCGGTTAAGTCAACTTAGAATCATTAACACAGTTTAAGTAATAAACAAATACCTTCAATATCAATAATCGGATGCACCAAATTATAAACTCCAACTAGACCCTTAGTGGGCAACTTATCGATAAACTTCATCAAGATCTCCACCACCTCCTTATCCCCCGTCGATAACTCGTCGGTGCCCATATCCTTATATCGAGAGGGGGTTCCCGTCCAGCTACACAAGAACTTTGTACTTCCATCTGCGTTCAGAAAATGGGACATGCCCCCCTCCTTCACCACAACTTTAAAGTATCCATCTTTAAAATGCTTGAAGGACTGAGAGAACGCGTCCAATCTGCTGATGCTGGGACGACTTGCCAGAGATAGCCAAGTAGTCGATTGGCGGGGCCTAGTATCGTAGAAGTATAAAAATGCATAAGGAGAAGGTTGCAGATATAATGATTGGCACAAAACACGAAAGGCTTGCATATAGGCCCAACTGTTCGGGTGCAGCTATGTAGGTGCAACGTTCAGCGCACGCAACACACCCATGGTGAAGTCGTCCAGCAGTAACGGCACATGTAGCTGAGAGAAATGGCACATGTACATATAGAAAAACTTCTCGGTGGCCCCCTTTTGCCCCTGGCAAACGCGGTCGATGACGCTCACCCGCTCCAAGGAAACAATACCCCCGCTTACACCTTTCGCGACAACAGGGGTATAATTTAGCCAAGAGTTCAACAGACGAGACCACCAAAATTTGGCCGGCCAGTTACTCTCCGCTAACTCCTCTAGAGGGTATTCTCGAACCTCAGTCACCGTCTTAGGGATTCTTCCTACCATACCCGTAGAACTGGGGCTCTCCTTCTCAACATATCTACCTCTACTCCCGCCAGACTCTATACTTTCACTACTAGATGTAGACAACGACACCCTATCACTACTACACATACCTTTTTTTTCTGGAAAGATGACGCCTGAAACTAGGAACAAGTCAGACAGGTATAACGCACACAAGATCTCTGACTGGAAATTATCACAAATGAACCAACAAACGTTCACCCAGTGTAAAATCCGAAATTATAGGCATGAATCCCAAAGGATAAAACCCCTTCCCGCCAAAATCACAACCCATACCAATCGACGCAATCATTTCAAAAGACATGAATGTTAAAAATGACAGCGCAAAAACCCCTTTGATTTGACTTCTGACATCCCTTCACTTGCCATCAACCTTTTCTCGCCTTTAGCCTTAACATTGTTCATCACACTTAAAGGCTGGGGGACTGGTGTACCACACCTAGCCGGTCCCACTAGCATATCAACACATATCACCCTTGACCGACAAACCTATATCGGCAAGGCTGGAAGACTGGTGTACCACACCAAGCCAACTTAACAAAATAATAATAAAACGATCACCACACCTATACACCAAAACATTCAAGTAACCGGCCTGGGCTGGGCTGACTTAAGCCTAGCCGGCCTGAACTGGTAATATAAACATCTAGAGGAATAACCTGCCTAAGACAGCATATGAGCAATACAAATCGCCAAAGGGAGTAGTCGGTTTGGGCCGACAACCTTAATACACTTAGCAAAATCAAAGCCCCCTGATATCCAATGAGTCCACAATAATCGACATAAGGGCCTAGGTTAGGGCCCAGGCCCACTTACAGCCCAAACTAGGGCCCAAGCTAGGGCCCGGCCCATGGCATGACCAAACATAATTAATACTCTATAAATACACATGGACCCCAGTAATTAAAGGTACGCATTCATTACTCCATTAATCACCTGATTTGACTTTTTGAGAGCTTTGGCTGACTTGAGCTTCGTAGTTCCTTCTGCAGGTAACCCTCTTGGGTCCAAGCAGATATGTGCCAACCGGGAAGAGGCCAACTAAGGAGATAGTGGACTGCATAGGTAAGGTGACACTTGTGCCTAACTTATCTTGTTTGTTCTCTACAAGAACAAATATTTTTATTAAATTTGATATTTTTATTCAAATTGATATTTTTATTATATATTTTTAACATAACTAAGTTTATTTAAATTTGTGTTTCACATTCAACTTTACTTAAAATTGTTTTCAAATTTTAATTTTGTTTTATTGTTACATGAACTAGTTAAAATTACTTTTAAAATTTGTATAATTGTTATTTTTACACCAACTCAAACAATTGTATAGAAATTATTGAACTTTACACATTTTAAAAATATACAATTGTTTGAAATATAAATTCAAATAAAAAAACAATATTAAAGTACGATGTAATAAAATATCAATATAATTATGAATTTTTTTCTATTGACATTATTTTCTATTAACAACTTTAAAATAATTTTAAATAAAGTTCAATGTAAAATTTAAATTTAAATAAACTTAATTTTGTTAAAAATATTTACTTGAAATATTAATTTTGATAGAAATATTTGTGTATATTTAAATAGAAATTAAATTTGGTTTTTGTCTCAACCGAAATCGTGACGGGACAGCGAACCAAAAATAAAATTTGTAAAAAATAGAGTTTGAAGTCGTCACCATAGTTATTATAGGAAACGATGGAAAACCATAAAAGAAAGAGCAAGGTCTGCGAAAAGCCATATTTTGGGACCGGAGTCGGTTACGCGTGGGGAAGGTATTAGCACCCCACAACGCCCGTCCTAAGACGGTACCTTTAATTAAATGGGCAAAAGTTTGTGGTTTTTCAAAATATTTATTTTTCCCAAAAAAACAATAAAAGGATGTACACAAGAAACACAAATATTTTTTTCACTTTTTGGGCCAGACGAGCATTAATCCTCGCTCCTACGTATCTCCATGCGAATGGAGAATCAGGGTTACGTAGTTCTTTATAAAAATATTTGGAAAAATATTTGAAAAATGATTTAATTTTTTTAATAATTTTGAAAACTTTTTTATTTAAATTTTTAGTATTATTTTAAAATTGGTGTTACCTAAGGACCGGACAGACACTTGAAATAAATTCTTTTTTTTACTAATCTTTTATTTTTATTTTTTAGATCATTTATAAATTTTTAATAATCTTTTTTTAAAGTTATTTTAAAGTAGTTATGGATGTGGATTGTGATATAAGCAACCAAATAGATATAAAAGAGTAAACAAAGAAAGCTATTTTATTTTTAAATCATCTATATATATTTTTTAGAAAAAAAAAGTCTAAATTGGATGTCATGCGACGCGAGCGGCCGAGCAGACACTAAATAAAGGGGAAAAATATTTTTTATGATTCAAAAAAAGATTGAAAATTGAAAAAAAAAACTAAATAAGAGATGAAAGAATTGAGAGTGATGTACCTTAAAAAAAATTCAATATCTCCTCACCTTTTCTCTTTTCTTTTCTTTTTTGCTTCCTTTTCTAATATTTTTGTGTTTATTTTTCTAATAGAGATAAAGATGAGAGGTGTCTATATGGGTGGTAATGAGAGAATTAGAGAAGTAGAGAATGTTTTTTTTTTCTACCTCCTTCAATATATTTTTTTTGAAAGAGAGATAAAAAAGAAGGTGTGTGTGGGAGTGGTGATGGGAAAAAATTAGAGAAGTGGAGAGAATATTTATACTCACACCTTACAATATCAATGCAACCTCAGCCTTCATTGTAATGAATAATATAAGGAAAGAATTGGTAATGATAGCAGCACATTATGAGGATTAAATCATAGCAAATCAGAGCATAAAATCAATCAAGATCAGTAATATTGATTCTAATTATATGACGATATATTGCTTTTAATTATTAGAATCATATCATTAATTTCTCTATCAGAAAAAAGGTGGTAGAAGATATGTTGAGTTGTTGGGCTCATAAAGAGGAGTGTGATAACACAATAAGCTCTTCCTTTTTTTTCTTTTTTTCATCTCTCTTTTTTTTTTCTAAAATTAAAGTTTGAAAAATCTTTGAAGAAAATTTTGTGTCACATCTTTTTTTTTTTTT